>Ga0310811_10000051_pt1 | contig 195829 bp, 183 predicted proteins | sample YCmetagenome_FD_207642 | JGI IMG/M metagenome (GOLD analysis project Ga0310811, IMG submission 207642) | Soil microbial communities from experimental microcosm in Duke University, North Carolina, United States - YC | ecosystem: Engineered > Artificial ecosystem > Soil microcosm > Unclassified... | reverse complement strand
CGACGCAAGGCGAAGAGCGCGCGAAGCTGCTCGAAACACTGAAGGAAGGCGCGATCGTCGAAGGCGTGGTCAAGAACATCACCGATTACGGCGCGTTCGTGGACCTCGGCGGTATCGACGGCCTGCTGCACATCACCGACATCGCATGGCGTCGCGTGCGTCACCCGAGCGAAGTGCTGTCGGTTGGCCAGGAAGTCACCGCGAAGATCCTCAAGTTCGACCAGGAAAAGAACCGCGTTTCGCTCGGTATCAAGCAACTGGGCGACGATCCGTGGGAAGGCATCTCGCGCCGTTACCCGTCGGGCACGCGTCTGTTCGGCAAGGTCACGAACATCACCGACTACGGCGCGTTCGTCGAAGTGGAATCGGGCATCGAAGGCCTCGTCCACGTGTCGGAAATGGACTGGACCAACAAGAACGTTGCACCGTCGAAGGTTGTGCAACTGGGCGACGAAGTCGAAGTCATGGTCCTCGAGATCGACGAAGACCGCCGCCGTATCAGCCTCGGCATGAAGCAGTGCAAGCCGAATCCGTGGGATGACTTCAGCCGCAACTTCAAGAAGGGCGACAAGATCAGCGGCGCGATCAAGTCGATCACCGACTTCGGCGTGTTCATCGGCCTGCCGGGCGGCATCGACGGTCTCGTCCACCTGTCGGACCTGTCCTGGAGCGAGCCGGGCGAAGAAGCCGTTCGCAAGTACAAGAAGGGCGACGAAGTCGAGGCAGTGGTGCTCGGCATCGACGTCGAGAAGGAGCGTATTTCGCTCGGCATCAAGCAGCTCGAAGGCGACCCGTTCAGCAACTTCGTTGCCGTGAACGACAAGGGCTCGATCGTCGACGGTACGGTCAAGTCGGTCGACGCGAAGGGTGCGGTGATCGCGCTGAACGCCGACGTCGAAGGCTACCTGCGTGCTTCGGAAATCGCGCAAGACCGCGTGGAAGACGCCCGCAACGTGCTGAAGGAAGGCGACAAGGTCAATGCGATGATCATCAACATCGACCGCAAGTCGCGTGGCATCAACCTGTCGATCAAGGCGAAGGATTCGGCCGAGCAACAGGAAGCGCTGCGCACCATCGCCGCTGATTCGGGTTCGGCCGCAACCGGCACGACCAACCTCGGCGCGCTCTTGAAGGCCAAGCTCGACGGCCAGAACCAGTAAGCCTCAGGGGGCTCGCTGAAGTATGACCAAATCCGAATTGGTCGCGCAGCTGGCTACGCGATTTCCGCAACTTGTGCTCAAGGATGCGGATTTCGCGGTCAAGACGATGCTCGATGCGATGTCCGACGCGCTGGCGAAGGGTCATCGTATCGAAATTCGCGGTTTCGGCAGTTTTGGGCTGAACCGGCGGCCGTCGCGCGTCGGCCGCAACCCCAAATCGGGTGAGAAGGTGCTGGTGCCCGAGAAGTTCGTGCCGCACTTCAAGCCGGGCAAGGAGTTGCGCGAGCGAGTGGACCGGCGCTCCGGCGAGCCGCTGAAGGCGGACGAGCCGGACGACGATCTGTAATCGGTCAACGCCAGATGCAAAGGACCCCAAAAAAAGCGCCTTCGGGCGCTTTTTTTTCGTCTGCGTATCGTCGGGTGGAACGCAGCGTGGCATCGGCAACTGCCCCGGCGCGAGGCGTTCCATTACAATACGGGTCACTTCGGCGCGGCCGACGCTGCGTGACAGCGTGCCGGCATGCCGGCGCCCCCCTTGCAACTGCATGCAACTGCCAAGAGACGATTTCATGAGATTGATCGCCTGGGTGATTCGTGTGCTGGTGTTCGTGCTGCTGCTCGTGCTCGCACTCGCCAACACGCAAACCGCGACGCTGAACTTCCTCGCCGGTTATTCGTGGCAGGCTCCGCTGATTCTGATCGGCCTCGCGTTCTTCATCGTCGGGTTGCTCGCCGGGCTGTTGTCGGCGCTGCCCGCGCTGTTCCGGTTGCGGATGGAAAACGCTCGCCTGAAGCGCGATCTGCGCGTCGCACGCGAGACGCCGGCGCCAGTCGTCGAGCCGCCGCTGCCGCCCGTCATCTGACGTAATCCCTGTTTGACCGCGCGTCGCCCGGCGCGCGGCCCATTCGTTTCACTTCACCGCCGTTCGCATGGATCTCGATTTCTGGTGGCTCCTCGTCATTCCCGTCGCGTTCGCGCTCGGCTGGATGGCGTCGCGCTACGACCTGAAGACGCTGCTGTCCGAAAGCGCCAACCTGCCGCGCTCGTATTTTCGCGGCCTCAATTTCCTGCTCAACGAGCAGCCGGACAAGGCGATCGACGCGTTCATCGAAGTCGCGAAGCTCGATCCGGAGACGGTCGAGCTGCACTTCGCGCTCGGCAATCTGTTTCGCCGCCGCGGCGAGACGGACCGAGCGATCCGCGTGCATCAGAACCTGCTGTCGCGCGCCGACCTGCCGGTCACCGAGCGTGACCACGCGCTCTATGAACTGGGGCAGGACTTCCTGAAGGCGGGCCTGCTCGACCGCGCGGAAGAGACGTTCGGCACGCTCAAGTCCGGCGATTACGCGCTCGGCGCGCAGCGCGCGCTGCTGACGATCTACGAGATCGAAAAGGACTGGAAGCGCTCGATCGATACCGCGCGGCAACTCGAAACGATGGGCGCCGAGCCGCTCGGGCTCGAAATCGCGCAGTTCCACTGCGAACTCGCGCAGGAAGCGCTGCAGCAGAAGAAGCCCGACGAGGCGCGTCGCCAGCTTGCGCTCGCGCTGCAGGCGAACCCGCAGAACGTGCGCGCAACGATTCTCGCCGGCGACGCCGACGCGGCCGCCGGCGCGCCGCAGGCGGCGCTCGACGAATGGCAGCGGGTCGAGGAGCAGAATCCGTCGTATCTGCCGCTCGTCGCGGAGAAGCTGATGGCGGCTTATGCCGCGCTCGGCCGCGCGAACGAGGGCGCGCAACTGCTGATCGAGTGGGTCGATCGCTATCCGTCGAACGACATGCTGGACGTCGCGTACAAGCACGTCGCCGAGCTGAGCGGGCCCGAAGCGGCCCATGCGCTCGCGCGCACGCAGATGGAGAAGTCGCCGAATCTCGCCGCGATGATGCGTCTTCTCGAAGCGCAGCAGGCGATCGCCGACGAACCGCGCCGTCAGGAACTGCAGATGATGCGCACGCTGCTGCTGCAGCGGACCAAAAATTTGCCACGTTACACGTGCCAGAATTGCGGTTTCCGGGCGCGGCTCTTCTACTGGCAGTGCCCGGGTTGCAGCGGTTGGGAAACCTATGCGCCCCGCCGCGTCGAGCCGATTCCCGCATCGAGCTGACCGCGCGGCGCGTTCGACGCCGCCGGCGGCTGCCTCGGCGGCCGGCGGCCGTGTCGGCACTTCGTCCTTTCATCAGCAACTGTCATCGGAGCACGTATGAAAATCACCATTGTCGGGACGGGCTACGTCGGCCTCGTCACCGGGGCGTGCCTTGCCGAAATCGGCCACGACGTGTTTTGTCTCGACGTCGATCCGCGCAAGATCGACATCCTGAACGGCGGCGGCGTGCCGATCCACGAGCCGGGCCTGCTCGAAATGATCGCGCGCAATCGCGCGGCCGGGCGCATCACGTTTTCGACCGACGTCGCCGCGAGCGTCGCGCACGGCGAAGTGCTGTTCATCGCGGTCGGCACGCCGCCCGACGAGGACGGCTCAGCCGACCTGCAATACGTGCTCGAAGCGGCGCGCAGCGTCGGCCGCTACATGGACGGCTTCAAGGTCATCGTCGACAAGTCGACGGTGCCGGTCGGCACCGCGCAGCGCGTGCGCGCGGTCGTCGACGAAGAGCTCGCGAAACGCGGGCTGAAGAGCAGTGCGGAACACCGCTTTTCGGTCGTGTCGAACCCCGAGTTCCTGAAGGAAGGCGCGGCGGTCGAAGACTTCATGCGGCCGGACCGGATCGTGATCGGCCTCGACGACGATGCGGACGGCACGCTCGCGCGCGAGAAGATGAAGCGTCTTTACGCGCCGTTCAACCGCAATCACGAACGCACGATCTACATGGACGTGCGCTCGGCCGAGTTCACGAAGTACGCGGCGAATGCGATGCTCGCCACGCGGATCTCGTTCATGAACGAGATGGCGAATCTCGCGGATCGCGTCGGCGCGGACATCGAGGCGGTGCGGCGCGGAATCGGCTCGGATCCGCGCATCGGCTATCACTTCCTGTACGCGGGTTGCGGCTATGGCGGCTCGTGCTTTCCGAAGGACGTGCAGGCGCTGATCCGCACGGCGGCCGAGTCGGGCCAGCATCTGCGCATCCTCGAAGCGGTCGAGAACGTGAATCACGGGCAGAAGGAAGTGCTCGTGAAGAAGATCGTCGACGTGCTCGGCGAGAATCTGGCGGGCCGTCGCTTCGCGGTGTGGGGTCTCGCGTTCAAGCCGAACACCGACGACATGCGCGAGGCGCCGAGCCGTCGCGTGATCGCCGACCTGCTCGCACGCGGCGCGACCGTGAGTGCGTACGATCCGGTCGCGACCGAAGAGGCGCGCCGCGTGTTCGCGATCGATCTCGCGAATGCGCCCGAGCAGCTTGCGCGCGTCCACTTCGCGGCGACGCAGGAAGAAACGCTCGCCAACGCGGACGCGCTCGTGATCGTCACCGAATGGAAGGCGTTCAAGGCGCCGGACTTCAGGCATCTGAAGACGGTGCTGCGCACGCCGCGCATCTTCGACGGCCGCAATCTGTACGAGCCGGACGCGATGGCGGAACTCGGCATTGACTATCACTCGATTGGGCGACCCCATGTCTCGTTCCCGGCCGACACCCAACCCGCAGCCTGACGCCATGCCCGTGCCGCAAAAGACGCCATCCACGCAGCCCATTCAGCCGACGCATCCGATGGGCCGCGTGCCGCGCGAGCGCTTTGCCGCGTCGCGCGTGCTGGTGGTCGGCGACGTGATGCTCGACCGCTACTGGTTCGGCGACGTGAACCGCATCTCGCCGGAAGCGCCGGTGCCGGTCGTGCACGTGCAGCGTCAGGAGGACCGCCTCGGCGGCGCGGCGAACGTCGCGCGCAACGCGGCGGCGCTCGGCGCGCATGCGGGCCTGCTGTGCGTCGTCGGTCACGACGAGCCGGGCGAGCGCATCGTCGAGCTGCTCGGCGACAGCGGCGTGGAAGCGTATCTGGAGCGCGACCCCGCGCTGCCGACGACGATCAAGCTGCGCGTGCTGTCGCGTCAGCAGCAACTGCTGCGCGTCGACTTCGAGAACACGCCCGCGCACGAAGTGCTGCTGTCGGGCCTCGCGCGCTTCGATGCGTTGCTGCCGTCGTACGACGTCGTGCTGATGTCCGACTATGCGAAGGGCGGTCTCACGCACGTGACGCAGATGATCTCGAAGGCGCGCGCCGCGGGTCACGCGGTGCTCGTCGATCCGAAGGGCGACGACTGGGAGCGTTATTGCGGCGCGACGGTGATCACGCCGAATCGTGCGGAACTGCGGGAGGTCGTCGGCACGTGGAAGTCCGACGACGATCTGCTCGCGCGCGTGACAAAGCTGCGCCACGAATTGCAGATCGGCGCGCTGTTGCTCACGCGCTCGGAAGAGGGGATGACGCTCTTCACCGACGACGGCATGCTGCACGAATCGGCCGTTGCACGCGAAGTGTATGATGTGTCGGGCGCCGGGGACACGGTGATCGCGACGCTCGCGGTCGCGCTCGGCGCCGGCCTGTCGCTCCAGCAGGGCGTCGCGCTCGCGAACCGTGCGGCCGGCATCGTGGTCGGCAAGCTCGGCACCGCCACCGTCGATTACGACGAACTCTTTGCCTGATGTCGGGCGCGCGGTCGCGTCGATCCCGCACCAGCCGCGCGCCAATCCATTCATCGCAGGACGATCATGACTCTCATTGTGACCGGCGCGGCCGGATTCATCGGCAGCAATATCGTGAAAGCGCTCAACGAGCGCGGTGAGGACCGCATCATCGCGGTCGACAACCTGACGCGCGCGGACAAGTTCAAGAATCTCGTCGACTGCGAGATCGACGACTACCTCGACAAGACCGAGTTCGTCGAACGTTTCGCGCGCGGCGACTTCGGGCGGGTGCGCGCCATCTTCCACGAAGGCGCGTGCTCGGACACGATGGAGCACAACGGCCGCTACATGATGGACAACAACTTCCGCTATAGCCAGGCGGTGCTCGACGCGTGTCTCACGCAGCGCGTGCAGTTTCTGTACGCGTCGTCGGCGGCGATTTACGGCGGCTCGACGCGCTTCGTCGAAGACCGCGAAGTGGAAGCGCCGCTGAACGTGTACGGCTATTCGAAGTTCCTGTTCGACCAGGTGGTCCGCCGCCGGCTGCCGTCGGCCGCGAGCCAGATCGCGGGCTTTCGCTATTTCAACGTGTACGGTCCGCGCGAGACGCACAAGGGCCGCATGGCGTCGGTCGCCTTCCACAACTTCAATCAGTTCCGCGAACAGGGGCACGTGAAGCTGTTCGGCGAATACAACGGCTACGGCCCCGGCGAGCAGACGCGCGATTTCGTGTCGGTCGAGGACGTTGTGAAGGTGAACCTGTTCTTTTTCGATCATCCCGAGAAGACCGGCATCTTCAACCTCGGCAGCGGCCGCGCACAGCCGTTCAACGACATCGCGACGAGCGTCGTGAACACGCTGCGCGCGCTCGACGGCGAGGCGCCGCTCACGCTCGCGGAGCAGGTCGAACGCGGGCTGATCGAGTACATCCCGTTTCCCGACGCGCTGCGCGGCAAGTATCAATGCTTCACGCAGGCCGATCAGACGAAGCTGCGCGCGGCTGGATACGACGCGCCGTTCCTGTCGGTGCAGGAAGGCGTCGATCGCTACGTTCGTTGGCTGTCCGGCCAGGTGTAATTCGCGCGGCCATCTCCCTACACTGGGGTCTCCTGGCCAGCGACGGTCGCCGGCCGGTTTATCGACGGAGATTCCGGATGATCAGAAAACTGCTTGCAGTGGCGGCACTCGTCGCCTCGGTCGGCCACGCATTCGCGGCGGTCGACGTGAACACCGCAAACGAAGACGCGCTGCGCGGCATCAAGGGCATCGGGCCCGCGCGCGCGAAAGCCATTCTCGATGAGCGTGGCGCGCATGGGCCGTTCAAGGACACCGCCGATCTCGGCAAGCGCGTGAAGGGCCTCGGCGGCCATACCGTCGAACGTCTGCAGGCCGAAGGACTGAGTGTCGGGCCAGGCGCCGCTCAGCCTGCCGGCGCGGCAACGAAGCAAGCCGCCGTGGCTGAGGCTTCGCGGGCGCCTTCGCAATCGCCCGCGGTCGCGGTCAAGAAATAGCGCTGCCGCGTCATAACCAGCGCAACGCCTCCTTCAGCCGTCGCTTCCTTCGCTCCAGCGACGGGTTTCACCCGCGGCCCTTCTGCCGCGGGCTTTTTGCGTGCTGCCGTCCGCGCGCAGCGAAGCAAACTGCGCAGGCGGATCCGTGCCGCGAACAGGGCTGCCCCGCCTGCCGACGCTACGTGGTTTAGAATTGAAAGATCATGAATTTTCGCGTGTTGCATGTCGCGACACGCCCGACCGAACCCTGCCATGCGCTATCCGACCATTGAAGACACGATCGGCAACACGCCGCTCGTCCAGCTCGTCCGTCTGCCCGACGATGAAATCCGCAGCCGCAACAACGTGGTCCTCGCGAAGCTCGAAGGCAACAATCCGGCCGGCTCGGTGAAGGACCGCCCGGCGCTGTCGATGATCCGCAAGGCGGAAGAGCGCGGCCGCATCAAGCCGGGCGACACGCTGATCGAGGCGACGAGCGGCAACACCGGCATCGCGCTCGCAATGGCCGCCGCGATCCGCGGCTACAAGATGGTGCTGATCATGCCGGAGGACCTGTCGGTCGAGCGCCGCCAAAGCATGGCCGCGTACGGCGCACAGATCATGCTGACGCCGGTGAAGGGCGGGATGGAATACGCACGCGATCTCGCGGACCAGATGCAGCGCGACGGCAAGGGCATCATCCTCGACCAGTTCGCGAACCCGGACAATCCGCTCGCGCACTACGAAGCGACCGGCCCCGAAATCTGGCGCGACACCGAAGGGCGTGTCACGCACTTCGTGTCGTCGATGGGCACGACCGGCACGATCATGGGCGTGTCGCAGTACCTGAAGGAAAAGAACCCGGCGATCGAGATCGTCGGCGCCCAGCCGGAAGAGGGCTCGCGCATTCCGGGCATCCGCAAGTGGCCGGAAGCGTATCTGCCGAAGATCTTCGATCGCAGCCGCGTCGACCGCACCGAGAGTGTGAGCCAGGCCGCCGCCGAGGCGATGGCGCGCCGGCTCGCGGCAGTCGAAGGCATCTTCGCGGGCATTTCGTCGGGTGGCGCGTGCGAAGTTGCGATGCGGCTCGCACGCCAGGTCGAGAATGCGACGATCGTGTTCGTCGTCTGCGACCGCGGCGACCGGTACCTGTCAACCGGCGTGTTTCCGGCTTGACCTCGGGGTAGCGCGCGCTGCGGCGCGCGAGGGTGCCGCTGAGAACGACGCCGTTTCCGCATCGATGCGGAAACGGCGTCTTTGCGTTTACGGTCGTGGCGCGCTCGCCGGATTGAGCGTCGCCGGCGCGGCGTCGCGGCGGATGATGGTCGGCACGCCGTCGGCGGCGGGCACGTTGGCGCCGGATCCGCCATTCACGCCGCCATTTACGCCCGAACTCACGCCCGAACCCGCACCCACGCTGCCCGATCCGCCGCCGATGCCCACGCCGCTTTGCGTCGCGAGCATCTGCGCCTTCACGCGCTCGCCAAGCTGATACACCGCGAGCGCATAGAAGAAGCTGCGGTTATAGCGCGTCAGCACGTAGAAGTTCTTCAGCCCCAACAGATAGTCGGTCGGCCGGCCGGGTGTCGGCAGGTCGACGATCGTGACGGGCGTGCCGGCCTCCGCGGCGACGTTGACGCCCGGTTCGTTCAGCGACAGCCCCGATTGCAGCAGCTGTTGAAGCGGCCAGTGCGGTTCGGGCTGGCCGTCGGCCGCCGCTTGCGCGATGCCGAGCGTGCCCGGGTCGCTGCCGATCCGCCAGACGACCGGGCGCCCGGTCTCCCAGCCGTTCTGCTTCAGATAGTTCGCGACGCTGCCGATCGCATCGGCCTCGCTCGTGCGCAGATCGATCTGGTGATTGCCTTCGAAGTCGACCGCGTACTTCGTGATGCTGCTCGGCAGGAACTGCGGAATGCCGATCGCGCCGGTGTACGAGCCGAGCACCGTCGTCGGGTCGATGCGCGCGTCGCGCGTCCAGACGAGATAGTCCTCGAGATTCTTGCGGAACGTGTCCATCCGTTCCGCGCGATTCGGCGTGGCGGGATAGTCGAACGCAAGCGTCGTCAACGCATCGAGCACGCGGAAGTTGCCCATGTAGCGCCCGTAGATCGTCTCGACGCCGATGATCCCGACGATCACTTCCGGCGGCACGCCGTACTGCTCATACGCGCGCTGCAGCGTGGCCGCGTTCGCACGCCAGAACTTCACGCCCGCGTTGATGCGCACCGGATCGAGAAAACGCGCCTGATACGCGCGCCAGTTCTTCGCAGCGGGCGTCGGCGAAGGCGTGACGAGCCTCACCGCCGTCGCCGAATAGCTGACGCCCGCGAACAGCGCATGCAGCGCGGCCGGATCGAAGTCGTAGCGGGCGACCATGTCGTTGATGAACGCGTCGACATTCGCATTGTTCGCGTAGCGCTGCGGGATGATCTCTTCTTCGAACGTCTGGCCAGGTTGAGTCGGCGCTTGCGGTTGCGCTTGCGCGACGGCCGGCGGCTGATGGACCGGCGCAGGCGCCGATGCCGGCGCAGGCGCCTGCGCTTGAGGCGCGCCGACCGGCGGAGCGGACTCGTTCGCGCATCCCGCCAACGCGGTGCAAACGACGACAGTGACAGACGTGAGGGTGCGCAGGCGGCCGGATGCGGACAAGGCAGTCGTGAGCGTCATGGGCTGGGGGAAGGTCCGGAGAGGCGAGGGGCGAACCGGGGCAGTATAACCGAGCATCCTGCGCGGGCCGGCGTGTTTCCGGCGCGAACCATGCGCGCGAAAGGCGGGCGGCCCACGCTGTGGTAACGTGACGGCTGTTCGCGCGCATTTGCCGCGCGCATCGATGGACGGAGACCTGCGGCCGACCCGGCGCCGCGGCACGAACAAATCATGACGACGGCCTTTTATTCTCATCCGGATTGTCTGCTGCACGAGATGGGCGAATGGCACCCGGAGTGCCCGGCGCGTCTGCAGGCGATCGAAGACCAGTTGATCGCGAGCCGCATCGACTCGTTCATCGAACGCGACGAATCGGCGTCGCTCGCCGACGAGGCCGACCTGCTGCGCGTGCATACGCAGGCGCACATCGACTACGTGCGCGATCATGCGCCGAGCGAAGGCTACGCGGCGATCGACCCGGACACGTCGATGAATCCTCACACGTGGCGCGCCGCGTTGCGCGCGGCAGGCGCGGCGATCGCGGCGACCGATGCGGTGATCGCGGGCCGCTACGAGAACGCGTTCTGCAGCATCCGGCCGCCCGGCCATCACGCGGAGCCGGCGCGCGCGATGGGCTTTTGCTTCTTCAACAACGTCGCGATTGCGGCGCGTCGCGCGATCGAGGTGCACGGCCTCGAGCGCGTGGCGATCATCGATTTCGACGTGCATCACGGCAACGGCACCGAGGCGGCGTTCGCCGGCGATTCGCGCGTGCTGATGTGCAGCTTCTTCCAGCATCCGTTCTATCCGTTCTCCGGCGCCGACCATCAGGCGCCGAACATGGTCAACCTGCCGATGGCCGCGCGCACGAAGGGCATGGAAGTGCGCGAGGCGATCGACATGATGTGGCTGCCGCGGCTCGACACGTTCAAGCCGCAGATGATCTTCGTCTCGGCGGGCTTCGACGCGCATCGCGAAGACGATCTCGGCAACATGGGCCTCGTCGAGGCCGATTTCGCTTGGATCACCACGCAGATCCGCGAGATCGCCGAGCGGCATGCGCAAGGCCGCATCGTCAGCTGCCTCGAAGGCGGCTATAACCTGTCGGCGCTTGGACGCAGCGTCGTCGCGCATCTGCGCGTGCTCGCCGGCATCTGACGCGTCGTTCGTTTGGCGCTTCGCGCGCCGTCACGAAGGAGAACTCCGGATGAACAGCCGTCCCCCGCTCGTCGACGTCGCGCACGATGCGTATGGCGTGACCGGCGTCGCGCGCGTCACGCTCAACCGGCCCGACGCATTCAACGCGCTGTCCGATGCGCTGCTCGACGAGCTTCAGTCGGCGCTCGACGCGCTCGCCGGGTCCGACGCGCGCGTGGTCGTGATCGCGGCCGCGGGCCGCGCGTTCTGTGCGGGCCACGACCTGAAGGAAATGCGCGCGAATCCGTCGCACGATTACTACGCGCAGCTATTCGCGCGCTGCTCAAAGACGATGCTGACGATCCAGCGGATGCCGCAGCCGGTGATCGCGCGCGTGCACGGCGTCGCGACGGCCGCGGGGTGCCAGCTCGTCGCGGCATGCGATCTCGCGGTCGCGGCGGATACCGCGCGCTTCGCGGTATCCGGCATCAACCTCGGGTTGTTCTGCTCGACCCCGGCCGTGCCGCTGTCGCGCAACGTGTCGCGCAAGGCGGCGTTCGAGATGCTGATGACGGGCGAATTCATCGACGCGCACACCGCCCGGCGCGAAGGCCTCGTGAATCGCGTCGTGAGCGCCGACGCCCTCGATGCAGCGGTGAGCGCGCTCGCGACATCGATCTGCGCGAAGCCGCGCGACGCGGTGCGCGTCGGCAAGCAGTTGTTCTACCGGCAGCTCGAAATGGGCGCCGAGGCCGCGTACCAGCTCGCCGGCCAGACGATGGCGTGCAACATGATGGCCGACTGTGCACTCGACGGGGTGCAGGCGTTCATCGACCGGCGCGGCGCGAAATAGCCCGCTCCATCACGCCGGCCAGAAACGCAAATACCTGCCGGTTATGAAAATATCCGAATTGATTCTTAAAAGAAATTTGCCGCATTGCGGTAAAATGGCGGGCTAGACCAGTCAGTGAGCGGCGGCTGTCTGCCGGCGCAGGGTGCCTTCGAGGCACGGCGCGGCACACCCGCCGTTTTGTTTTATTCATGATCGAACTACACAATGTGTCGCAGCGCTTTGCCGGCCCACGAGGCTGGATCGAAGCGCTGCACAACGTCAATCTGACGATCCCGCCCGGCGAGATATTCGGCATCATCGGCCGCAGCGGCGCGGGCAAGAGCACCTTGGTGCGCACCATCAATCTGCTCACGCGGCCGACCGAGGGCGACGTCGTCGTCAACGGCCGCGCGCTGACGACGCTCGCGTCGCGCGAGCTGCGCGAGGCGCGTCGCGAAATCGGGATGATCTTCCAGCACTTCAATCTGCTGTCGTCGCGCACCGTGTTCGACAACGTCGCGCTGCCGCTCGAACTGGCCGGCATGAAGCGCGCGCAGATCGAAGCAGCGGTGCTGCCGCTGCTCGACCTCGTCGGCCTCGCCGCGCAGAAGGACCGCTATCCGGCGCAGATCAGCGGCGGGCAGAAGCAGCGCGTCGGCATCGCGCGCGCGCTCGCGAGCAAGCCGAAAGTGCTGCTGTCCGACGAAGCGACGTCCGCGCTCGACCCCGAAACGACCCGCTCGATTCTCGACCTGCTGCGGCGGATCAACCGCGAGCTCGGGCTCACGATCGTGATGATCACGCACCAGATGGAGGTCATCAAACAGGTCTGCGATCGCGTCGCGGTGCTCGATGCGGGGCGCGTCGTCGAGGAAGGTCGCGTGATCGACGTGTTCCTCGAGCCGCGCCACGAAGTGACGCGCGCGCTGCTCGGCGACGTGATCGCGCAGGAACTGCCGCCCGCGATGAAGTCGCGCGTCGTCGAGCGGCTGCGGACCGGCAGCGGCCATCTGCTGCGGCTCGCGTTTTCGGGCACGGGCGTCGATCAGCCGGTGCTGTCCGAGACGATCCGGCGCTTCGAACTGGACTTCAACATCCTGCACGGTCAGATCGACGAGATTCAGGGGCAGGCGTTCGGCTCGCTCGCGGTGCTGGCGAACGGCGACCCGGTGAAGGTCGCGCAGGCGATCGCATGGCTGCGCGAGCAGGGCGTCGTGGTCGAGGAGATGACGCATGTTCAGTGAAATGTTCTCGATGTTCGTGCAGTCGTTCTGGGAGACGCTGATCATGGTCGGCATCTCGGGCGTCGTCGGCGCGGCGGTCGGGCTGCCGCTCGGCATCCTGCTGCATCTGACCGATCGCGGCGGCGTGCTGCAGAACATCGCGGTAAATCGCGCGATGGGCGTGATCGTCAACGCGGTGCGCTCGACGCCGTTCATCATCCTGCTCGTCGCGGTGATTCCGTTCACGCGGCTGATCGTCGGCTCGTCGATCGGCACGGCGGCGGCGATCGTGCCGCTGACGATCGCCGCCGCGCCGTTCGTCGCGCGGCTCGTCGAGACCGCGCTCCGCGAAGTCGACCGCGGTCTGATCGAGGCCGCGCAGGCGATGGGCGCAAGCACGCGGCAGATCGTGTTCAAGGTGCTGCTGCCCGAGTCGCTGCCGGGGATCGTCGCGGGGCTGACGATCACGTTCGTGTCGCTCGTCGGCTACTCGGCGATGGCCGGCGCGATCGGCGGCGGCGGGCTCGGCGACCTCGGGATTCGCTACGGCTATCAACGCTTCCTGCCGGAAGTGATGCTCGCCGTCGTCGTGATCCTGATCGTGTTCGTGCAGCTCGTGCAGTCGTTCGGCGACTGGCTCGTGCGGCGGCTCAGTCATCGCTAAGCCTCATTACCAACCCAACCAGACCACCTGATAAAAGGCAACGGGTATGCAGCGTCGTTTCATCTTCCGGCTGGCCGCCGTATTCGGTGCGGCCGCACTGTTCGCATCGTCTGGCGCGCGCGCCGACGAAACCATCAAGGTCGGCGTCACGTCCGGCCCGCACGCGCAGGTGATGGACGTCGTGAAGAGCGTCGCCGCGAAGAACGGGCTCACGATCCGCGTGATCGAGTTCTCCGACTACGTGCAGCCGAACGCGGCGCTCGCAGGCGGCGACCTCGACGCGAACAGCTACCAGCACGAGCCGTATCTGGACGCGCAGGTGAAGGATCGCGGCTACAAGCTCGTGAAGGTCGCGAATACGGTGATCTTCCCGATGGGGATCTACTCGAAGAAGGTGAAGTCGCTGGCCGCGCTGCCGGCAGGCGCGAAAATCGCTGTGCCGAACGATCCGACCAACGGCGGACGCGCGCTGCTGCTGCTGCAAAAGCAAGGGCTCCTGAAGCTGCGCGCGGGTGCCGGCCTGAAGGCGACGGCGCTCGATATCGTCGACAATCCGCATCGGCTGAAGATCGTCGAACTGGACGCGGCGCAGATTCCGCGCTCGCTCGACGACGTCGACGCTGCCGCGATCAACACGAACTTCGCGATGGAAGCAGGGCTGAAGCCGAAGCAGGACGCGATCGCAATCGAGGATGCGAACGGCCCTTACGTGAACATCATCGCGGTGCGCGACGCGGACCGGAACAAACCGTGGGTCGCGAAGCTGGTTGCGGCCTATCATTCGCCGGAAGTGAAGCAGTACATCGACACGAAGTTCGGCGGGTCGGTGATCGCCGGATGGTGAGCGGCGCATCGGTCAAGCGCCGGCGTGGAGCCGGTCGTCTAATCCCCGAATTGAACTCTGGTTTTCTTCGGGCATAAAATCGCACGGTCGTTCGACGATATATGCCCGATCCGCCCGGCGGACTCGGCGAATTTTCGAGCCTCAGGTGTACCACAATTGCCCTGTTGGTATAATGTCTGCCGGAGACATATTCGTAACCTCTCGGAGCATGTGCATGAAAATTCTTGTGCCAGTGAAACGTGTGGTCGATTACAACGTGAAGGTCCGGGTGAAGTCGGATAACACGGGCGTCGACATCGCGAACGTCAAGATGTCGATGAATCCGTTCGACGAAATCGCGGTGGAAGAAGCCGTGCGCCTGAAGGAAGCGGGCATCGCGACCGAAGTGATCGCGGTGTCGGCCGGCGTCGCGCAGGCGCAGGAAACGCTGCGCACCGCGCTCGCGATCGGCGCGGACCGCGCGATCCTGATCGAATCGAACGAAGACCTGCAGCCGCTCGCGGTCGCCAAGCTGCTGAAGGCGCTGGTCGACAAGGAACAGCCGCAGCTCGTGATTCTCGGCAAGCAGGCGATCGACGACGACTCGAACCAGACCGGCCAGATGCTCGCGGCGCTCGCGAACCTGCCGCAGGCGACGTTCGCGTCGAAGGTGACGGTCGCGGACGGGAAGGCCACGGTCGCCCGCGAAGTGGACGGCGGTGCCGAAACGCTGTCGCTGACGCTGCCCGCGGTGATCACGACCGACCTGCGCCTGAACGAGCCGCGCTACGTGACGCTGCCGAACATCATGAAGGCGAAGAAGAAGCCGCTCGAAACGCTGAAGCCCGAAGACCTCGGCGTGGACGTCACGCCGCGCCTGAAGACGCTGAAGGTTGCCGAGCCGCCGAAGCGCAGCGCCGGCGTGAAGGTGCCGGACGTGAAGACGCTGGTCGAGAAGCTGAAGACCGAAGCCAAGGTGCTGTGAGGAGCGAGACGAACATGACGATTCTGGTTATTGCCGAACACGACAACGCGACGCTGAAGGCGGCGACGCTGAACACCGTGGCTGCCGCTCAAAAGATTGGCGGCGACGTGCACGTGCTGATTGCGGGTCACAACGCACAGGGCGCGGCCGAACAGGCGGCGAAGATCGCCGGCGTTTCGAAGGTGCTGCTCGCCGACGCGCCGCAACTGGCCGAAGGGCTCGCGGAGAACGTCGAGGCGACGGTACTGAACATCGCGAAGAATTTCTCGCACATCCTTGCGCCGGCCACTGCGTCGGGCAAGAACGTCGCGCCGCGCATCGCCGCGAAGCTCGACGTCGCGCAGATCAGCGACATCACCGCCGTGGACAGCGCCGATACGTTCGAGCGTCCGATCTACGCGGGCAACGCGATTGCGACGGTGCAGTCGTCGGACCCGATCAAGGTGATCACGGTGCGCACGACCGGCTTCGATCCAGCGGCAGCCGAAGGCGGCAGTGCATCGATCGAGAAGATCGACTCAGCAGCGGACAGCGGCCTGTCGCAGTTCGTGAGCCGCGAGGTGACGAAGCTCGACCGCCCGGAGCTGACGAGCGCGCACATCATCGTGTCGGGCGGTCGCGGACTCGGCAGCGGCGAGAACTACACGAAGGTGCTGGAGCCGCTCGCGGACAAGCTCGGCGCGGCGCTCGGCGCCTCGCGCGCGGCGGTCGACGCGGGCTTCGTGCCGAACGACTATCAGGTCGGGCAGACCGGCAAGATCGTCGCGCCGCAACTGTATGTGGCGGTCGGCATCTCGGGTGCGATCCAGCACCTCGCGGGCATGAAGGATTCGAAAGTGATCGTCGCGATCAACAAGGATCCCGAAGCACCGATTTTCGGCGTCGCGGACTATGGGCTCGTCGGCGATCTGTTCACTGTCGTGCCGGAACTGGTGAACGAGCTGGGCTGATCGAACGCCCGGCATAGCCGCACGCAACGCTGATCGCAGCGTCTTGCCACATACGAAGGGCGCTGAGTGCGCCCTTTTTTTGCGCCTTTTTTCATCCAACGAACGCGGCACAGGAGGAGACGAACATGTACCAGGCACCGATCAGCGACATGCTGTTCGCGATGAAGGAACTGGCGGGGCTCGACGAAGTGGCGGCCTTGCCGGGCTACGAAGACGCGACCGAAGATACCGTGCGTGCGGTGCTCGACGAAGCGTCGAAGCTCTGCAGCGACGTGCTCGCGCCGCTGAACGTCGAAGGCGACCGCCATCCGAGCCGTTGGGAGAACGGGCACGTCATCGCGTCGCCGGGATTCGGCGACGCGTTCCGCCAGTTCGTCGAAGGCGGCTGGCAGGGCGTGCAGCATCCGCCGGAATACGAAGGGCAGGGCTTGCCGAAGCTCGTCGGTACGCCGTGCATCGAGATGGTGAACGCGGCGAATCTGTCGTTCGCGCTGTGTCCGCTGTTGACCGACGGCGCGATCGAGGCGCTCCTGACCGCCGGCAGCGAAGCGCAGAAGCAGCGCTTCGTGCCGAAGCTGCTGTCCGGCGAGTGGACCGGCACGATGAACCTGACCGAGCCGCAGGCGGGCTCCGACCTCGCGCTCGTGCGCACGCGTGCCGAGCCGCAAGCCGACGGCACGTACCGGATCTTCGGCACGAAGATCTTCATCACGTGGGGCGAGCACGACATGGCGAAGAACATCGTGCACCTCGTGCTCGCGCGCACGCCGAACGCGCCCGAAGGCGTGAAGGGCATCTCGCTCTTCATCGTGCCGAAGTTCGTCGTCAACGACGACGGCTCGCTCGGCGAGCGCAACGACGTGCATTGCGTGTCGATCGAGCACAAGCTCGGCATCAAGGCGAGCCCGACCGCGGTGCTGCAGTTCGGCGATCACGGCGGCGCGATCGGCCAGCTGGTCGGCGAGGAAAATCGCGGCCTCGAATACATGTTCATCATGATGAACGCCGCGCGCTTCGCAGTCGGCGTGCAGGGCGTCGCGGTGTCGGACCGCGCATACCAGAAGGCGCTCGCGTACGCGAAGGAACGCGTGCAGAGCCGGCCTGTCGACGGCTCCGCGAAAGCGTCGGTGACGATCATCCATCATCCGGACGTGCGCCGGATGCTGTCGACGATGCGCGCGCTGACCGAAGCGTCGCGCGCGCTCGCGTATGTCGCGGCCGCGCAAAGCGACATCGCGCACCGGCATCCGGACGAAGCGGTGCGCGCGCAGCATCAGGCGCGCTACGAATTCCTCGTGCCGGTCGTGAAGGGCTGGAGCACCGAACTGTCGATCGACGTCGCGAGCCTCGGCGTGCAGGTGCACGGCGGGATGGGTTTCATCGAAGAGACCGGCGCCGCGCAGTTCTATCGCGACGCACGGATCCTGTCGATCTACGAAGGCACGACCGCGATCCAGGCGAACGATTTCGTCGGCCGCAAGACGCTGCGCGACGGCGGAGCGGCCGCGCAGGCGCTGATCGGCGATGTCGGCGAGACGATCGACGCGCTCGCCGCGCACGACGGCGCGGCGTTTGCCGCGATGCGCACGCATCTCGCGCGCGGTCGCGATGCGCTCGCGGCGGTCGTCGACTACGTGCTCGCGAATGCGAAGCGCGATCCGAACGCGGTATTCGCCGGCAGCGTGCCGTATCTGAAGCTCGCGGGGATCGTGCTCGGCGGCTGGCAGATGGCGCGCGCGCAGCTCGCGGCGCAGCGTCTGATGGCGGGCGATCCGAAGTTCTACGGCGCGAAGATCGCCACGGCTCGGTTCTACGCGGAACACGTGCTGCCGCAGGCGGCGGCGCTCGAAGCGGCGATCGTCAGCGCGCGCGGCGACGAGGGCGTGCTCGCGCTCGCCGAGGATCAGTTCTGACCGCCTTCGGGTAATAGTGAGATAAGCCGCGCGACGCAGGAAGCGCGGCGTTCAAGCAGAAAACGGCACCAGAAGGTGCCGTTTTTTGTCGATCCTGCGATTCGCCCTTGCGTTACGCGTACGCCGGCCGCGCCGTGCCGCCCGTCTCGCCGAGATAGCGATACACGGACAGATCGTCCGCGCGGATCGCCGGCTTCTTGCCGGACATCAGGTCCGCGAGCAACTGGCCGGAGCCGCACGACATCGTCCAGCCGAGCGTGCCATGGCCCGTGTTCAGGAACAGGTTCGCGAGCGGCGTGCGACCGACGATGGGCGTGCCGTCCGGCGTCATCGGGCGCAGGCCCGTCCAGAACGTCGCCGCGGCCGTGTCGCCCGCGCCGGGGAACAGGTCCTGCACGCACATTTCGAGCGTCTCGCGCCGCGCGTCGCGCAGCTTCCTGTCGTAGCCGACGATCTCCGCCATCCCGCCGACGCGGATGCGCGAATCGAAACGCGTGATCGCGATCTTGTACGTCTCGTCGAGCACCGTCGACACCGGCGCGGCGCTCGCGTCGACGACCGGCACGGTAATCGAATAACCCTTCAGCGGATAGACGGGAATCTTCAGCACGCCGGCCAGGAGCGACGTCGAATGCGAACCGAGCGCGACGACGAACGCATCCGCGCGCACGATTTCATCGCCGCAGCGCACGCCCGTCACGCGCTCGCCGCTGATCGCGAGACCGTCGATCGACGTGCCGTAGCGGAACTGCACGCCGAGCCCGGCCGCGAGCGCCGCGAGGCGCGTCGTGAAGAGATTGCAGTCGCCGGTTTCGTCGCCGGGCAGACGCAGGCCGCCGGTCAGCTTGTGCGAGACCGCGCCGAGCGCCGGTTCCGCGCGCGACAGCTCGCCCGCGCTCAGCAATTCGTACGGTACGTTCGCGTCCTTCAGCACGGCGATGTCCTTCGCCGCGCCGTCGAACTGCTGCTGCGTGCGGAAAAGCTGCAGCGTGCCGCCGGTGCGGCCTTCGTACTGGATGCCGGTTTCCGCGCGCAGCGCCTGCAGGCAGTCGCGGCTGTATTCGGCGAGACGCACCATGCGTCCTTTGTTCTCGGCATAGCGCTCGGCCGTGCAGTTACGCAGCATCTGCCACATCCATTGCAGCTGGAACGCGGAGCCGTCGAGCCGGATCGCGAGCGGCGCATGCTTCTGGAACATCCACTTGAGCGCCTTCAACGGAATGCCGGGCGCGGCCCACGGCGCCGCGTAACCGGGCGAGATCTGCCCTGCGTTCGCGAAGCTGGTTTCGAGCGCCGGTCCGGCTTCCCGGTCGATGACCGTCACCTCGTGGCCGGCGCGCGCCAGATACCAGGCGCTGGTCACGCCGACGACACCACTACCCAACACGACGACACGCATGGCTGCTCCCCGCATGAATGAGAACGGTCGTCCGGTGCGGCTGCGAAGGCCTGATTACGAAGAATTCAGGTGAAAACAGCGGGATTGCGCCGGATGGCCAGTATTTAGCGCTATGCTATTGGTGTCGGTATAGGTTTTGTTATTGTATTTGTCGGAAATTCAGGAATAAATCATGCGAACACAGCGACAGCCGGTCCGCGCGCTCGACCGCCTCGACCACCGCATCCTGAAACTGCTGCAGCAGGACGGCCGGATCGCGATGAAGGACCTGGCGGAACAGGTGGGCCTGTCGGTGACGCCGTGCATCGAGCGCGTGAAGCGCATGGAGCGCGACGGCGTGATCACCGGCTACTACGCGCGTGTGAATCCGGCGGTGCTGGGGGCGGCGCTGCTGGTGTTCGTCGAAATCACGCTCGACCACAAGAGCGGCAACATGTTCGACCAGTTCCGGCGCGAAGTGCAGAAGATCCCGGAGGTGCTCGAATGCCATCTGGTGTCGGGCGACTTCGACTATCTGATCAAGGCGCGCATCGGCGAAATGGCCGACTACCGCAAGCTGCTCGGCGACATCCTGTTGCAGCTGCCGGGCGCGGTGCAGTCGAAAAGCTACGTGGTGATGGAGGAAATCAAGGAGACGCTGACGATCGCGGTCGGCGACTGACCGCGCTCCGGCGCTCTTTTTTCCCAGTGGACAACGCGGCGCGATACTGTATATTTATACAGGTATTTCGTCGCGACTCAGGTGTCGCGGCATCCATGCTTTAGTCGACCGCCGTGAATGATTCCGACCGCGATTCCGAAGCCGGTGAAACCTGGCATCCCGTTGCGCCGCCCACGCCGCGCAAGGGCCGCGGCGCGGTCACGAACCTGCAGGGCCGCTACGAGGTCGATCAGCGCGAAGCGTTCGACGACGGCTGGCAGCAGCCGGGCGTCGCCGAGGCGGGCGAAGGGGACGAAGCGCCTGCGTTGCGCACGCAGATCTTCACCGAGCACGCGAAGACGATTCTCACGCGCAACCAGTCGCCGGACATCCCGTTTTCCGTGTCGCTGAACCCGTATCGGGGTTGCGAGCACGGCTGCATCTATTGCTTCGCTCGGCCGACGCACAGTTACCTCGGACTGTCGCCGGGGCTCGACTTCGAAAGCCGGATCTATGCGAAGGTCAATGCGCCGGAGCTGCTGGAGCGCGAGCTGTCGAGGCCGTCGTACGAACCCGAGCCGATCGCGCTCGGCGTGAACACCGACGCGTGGCAGCCGGCCGAGCGCGACATGCGGATCACGCGGCGCGTGCTCGAAGTGCTGTACGCGCGCAACCACCCGTTCGCGGCGATCACGAAGTCGTCGCTGATCGAGCGCGACCTCGATCTGCTCGCGCCGATGGCGGCGCGCCAGCAGGTCGTCGCGGCCGTGACGATCACGACGCTCGACGCCGACATTGCCCGCACGCTGGAGCCGCGCGCGGCGACGCCGTCGCGCCGGCTGCGCACGATCCGCACGCTCGTCGATGCGGGGGTGCCGGTCGGCGTGAGCATCGCGCCGGTGATTCCGTTCGTCACCGAGCCGGATCTGGAACGTGTGCTTCAAGCGTGTGCAGATGCCGGCGCGACGAGCGCGAGCTATATCGTGCTGCGTCTGCCGTGGGAAGTCGCGCCGCTCTTTCGCGACTGGCTCGCCGCCCACTTTCCGGATCGCGCGGAGCGCGTGATGAGCCGCGTGCGCGACATGCGCGGCGGCAAGGATTACGATTCGGCGTTTGCGCAGCGGATGAAGGGCACGGGCCTGTGGGCCGACCTGCTGAAGCAGCGTTTCCACAACGCGGTGGGGCGGCTCGGGCTGAACGAGCGGCGCCACGGCATTCTGGACATGTCGCAGTTCAGCCGCGGCAAGCCGGCGCCGGTGAAGCCGCAACTGGATCTTTTCTGAACGGGCGTGGCCGGTGTGTCGGGCGAGCCGCGCCGCGGTTTCGCCGTGGCTTCCCGTTAAGTGTTTGTTATGCCTTTGGTTTCAGGCTATAATCGCACGTTTCAGTGTTTCTGAACCCCGGTTTTCAAGGATTCTAGTATGGTCATCATCCGTCTGGCACGCGGCGGCTCGAAGAAGCGCCCGTTCTACAACATCGTCGCCACCGATTCGCGCAACCGCCGCGACGGCCGCTTCATCGAGCGCGTGGGCTTCTACAACCCGGTCGCGACCAAGGGTGAAACGCTGCGCATCGCGCAAGACCGCGTCACCTACTGGCAAGGCGTCGGCGCGCAACTGTCGCCGGCTGTCGAGCGCCTCGTGAAGGAAGCGCAAAAGGCAACCGCCGCTCAGCCGGCTGCTTAAGCCTCGCTGACTGTCGGTCCGACTGTTCGCGGGTTTAGCGTCTTGCCTTCCGAAGCGCGCGGCTCATCGCGGGCGAAGCCGTCGTTCGGCGCGTTCGCGAAGAAGGCGGTGCCAGGCGGAGCGCCCAAAGGCGCCGCTGTTGCCGCCGACATGCTGCGCGACGAATCCGAAGCGAGCTGGCCCGCCGATGCAGTCGAAATCGGCGCAGTGACCGACGCCTACGGCCTGAAGGGCTGGGTGAAGGTCGCGGCGCACGCACAGGGTTCGGACGGCGGCAACGCGTTGCTGTCCGCGAAGCGCTGGTGGCTGGAAAAGGGTCGCGAGCGCAAGTCCGCGCCGCGCGTCGCGGCGAAGACGCATGGCGACACGATCGTCGGGCAACTGGCCGGCGTCGCCGACCGCGATGCGGCATTGCTGTTGCGCGGCTTTCGCGTGTATGTGAGCCGCGACGAGTTTCCCGCCCTCGCAGCCGACGAGTTCTACTGGGTCGATCTGATCGGGCTTCACGTCGTCAATGACGCGGGCGTGGAGCTCGGCAACGTCGCCGACCTGATCGACAACGGTGCGCATTCGGTGTTGCGCGTCGAATACCCGTCGACGGGCAAGGACGGCAAGCCCGCCACCGGCGAGCGGCTGATTCCGTTCGTCGGCGCGTACGTGAAAACGGTGGATCAGGCGGCGAAGCGGATCGTCGTCGACTGGCAAGCCGATTACTGAACCAGATTCGCTGAACGGAGAGAGCGATGCAGTTCGATGTCGTCACGCTCTTTCCCGAGATGTTCCGCGCGCTGACCGACTGGGGTATCACCAGTCGCGCGGCGAAGCAGCAGCGTTACGGGTTGCGCACGTGGAATCCGCGCGATTTCACGACCGACAATTACCGGACGATCGACGATCGTCCGTATGGCGGCGGCCCCGGCATGGTGATGCTCGCGCGTCCGCTCGAAGACGCGATCGGCGCGGCGAAAGCCGCGCAGGCGCAACAGGGCATCGAGCGCACGCGCGTGCTGCTGATGTCGCCGCAGGGCGCGCGTCTTACGCACGAGCGGGTGATGCAGTTCGCGCAGGAGCCCGGTCTCGTGCTGCTGTGCGGCCGGTACGAAGCGATCGATCAGCGTCTCGTCGAGCGTTGCGTCGACGAGGAAGTGAGTCTCGGCGACTTCGTGCTGTCGGGCGGCGAATTGCCGGCGATGGCGCTGATGGACGCGGTCGTGCGTCAGTTGCCGGGCGTGCTGAACGACGCGCAGTCGGCGGTGCAGGACAGCTTCGTCGACGGTCTGCTCGACTGTCCGCACTACACGCGCCCCGAGGAGTACGAAGGGATGCGCGTGCCGGACGTGCTGCTCGGCGGCCATCATGCGGAAATCGAGCAGTGGCGCCGCCGCGAGGCGCTGCGCAACACGTTTCACAAGCGGCCCGATCTGATCGAGCGGGCCAGAAAGAACAAGACGTTGAGCCGTGCCGACGAGGCATGGCTCGCGAGTCTCGCGAAAGGAACCGGCGAAGCGTCGTAATGCTTCGGTGGGCCGCACGCGGGGCGCAAGGGCGGCGCCGCTTCATGCGTGAACGGTGCCAGAAGTGAACCCATCCTCTATCGGGGCCGTGGTTGCCAGGATTCTTGCTGGAATCCGGCACAGGTACGAACGCCGACAAGATGGCTTAAGGAGTCAGTGATGAATCTGATTGCAAAACTCGAGCAGGAAGAAATCCAGCGCGTGCTGGGCGAGAAGACCATCCCCGAATTCGCCCCGGGCGATACGGTGATCGTCAACGTGAACGTGGTCGAAGGTAACCGCAAGCGCGTTCAGGCGTATGAAGGCGTCGTGATCGCGAAGCGCAACCGCGGTCTGAACTCGTCGTTCATCGTTCGCAAGATCTCGTCGGGCGAAGGCGTCGAGCGTACGTTCCAGACGTACTCGCCGCTGCTCGCGAGCATCGTGGTGAAGCGTCGCGGCGACGTGCGTCGCGCGAAGCTGTACTACCTGCGCAACCTGTCGGGCAAGAAGGCTCGCATCAAGGAAAAGCTGGTCACGAAGGATCGTGCAGCCGCTCCGAGCGAAGCGTAAAAGCTGTAAGAAAAAAGCACCCTTCGGGGTGCTTTTTTCGTTTTGGTCTCAAAATAACGAACGAAACCGAGTGGCTGCCCAATGGGCCGGGCGGGGCCGGACGCGAGACGCCGGTCATCGCGCGTCGGTGGCACGCACGTATCGACGTAACCGCGACCCGACAGCGACCCGACATCGACCAAGCATCGTCTGAGAGATCCGTTGATTCGTCCCGTCTTCGAACCCGAAAACTTGCCCGTCGAATCGACGGGGACCAACCTGCTCCCAGTGGCCGCCGAGCGGCTGACTCCCGACGGCCTGCGCGCACGCTTTGCGCAGCGTCTGCCGTGGGACCCCGAACCGCAGGAAGCGCGCGTGCTCGACATGCGCGATCCGCGCGAGGCGGCGGTGCTGATGCCGCTCGCCGTGCGCGAATCCGGCCTGACCGTGCTGCTCACGCAGCGCGCCGACAATCTCAGCAATCATGCGGGGCAAATCAGCTTCCCAGGCGGCAGCCGCGAGCCGACCGACGAGAGTCCGGTCGCCGCGGCGTTGCGCGAGGCCGAGGAAGAGGTGCATCTCGATCCGGCGCGCGTCGAAGTGCTCGGCGCGCTGCCCGACTATCTGACCGGCACGGGCTTTCGGGTGACGCCGGTGGTCGGCCTCGTGCACGAACCGTTCTCGGTCGTCGCGGATTCGCTGGAGGTCGCGTCGATCTTCGAAGTGCCGCTCCGCTTCCTGATGGATCCGTCACACCACGAAGTGCGCGTGCTGCGCTGGGAAGGCGGCGAGCGCCGTTTCTTCGCGATGCCGTATCCGGCGTCGGGCGACGGCGGGGTCAGCGTGCATCACTTCATCTGGGGCGCGACGGCCGGCATGCTGCGCAATTTCTATCGCTTCCTGCGCGCATGATCGAGCTCCGTTCACGCGACGGACCCACTGTTGTACGTTTGCCGCCGTGTGCTCAGGCACATCTGGCCCTGTGATATCGTTGCGTAATCTTTTTAACCCCTGAATTTGCACGGCGCGTCGCATGACCTTCTTCTCCGTTCTGCTGGCTCTGGTGATCGAACAGGTGCGTGCGCTGTCGCCGAACAATCCGGTGATGGCGCTGCTTCGCCTCCATGCGCAGTGGGCCGCGCACGGTTTCGATGCGGGCAAGCAGAAACACGGCGTATTCGCATGGCTTCTCGTTGCATTGCCGTGGACCGTCGCGGTCGCGCTCGTCTACTACGTGCTGTATCACATCAGCTTCGTGCTCGCGTTCCTGTGGAACGTGGTGATCGTGTACTTCACGCTCGGGTTCCGGCAGTTCAGCCATTACTTCACCGACATCCATCTCGCGCTGAACAACGACGACGTGCCGCGCGCGCGCGAAATCCTGCACGAGTGGACGGGCATCGAGGCGGTCGACATGCCGGTGAGCGAGATCGTCCGTCACACGCTGATTCATGCAGTGGTCGCGTCGCACCGGCACGTGTTCGGCGTGTTCTTCTGGTTCCTCGTGCCGATCGGGCCCGCGGGCGCGGTGCTGTACCGGATCTCCGAGTTTCTCGCGCGCGAGTGGTCGCAGCCGGCCGACGATCGCACCGAAGCGTTCCCGGACTTCGCGCAATACGTGTTCTTCGTGATCGACTGGATTCCGGCGCGGCTCACGTCGCTCGGGTTTGCGATCGTCGGCAACTTCGAAGACGCGATCTACGCGTGGCGCAATCACGCGAACCAGTGGCCGGATACGAACGAAGGCGTGCTGCTCGCGGCGGGCAGCGGTGCGCTCGGCGCGCGGCTGTCCGGTCCGCTTGCCGAGCCGTCGAGCCTCGACGCGCTCGCTCTCACGCCCGGCGAGGGCGGCCCGCTGACCGTCGGCGACGATTGCACGCCGCGCACGCTGCAATCGGCGGTCGGCCTCGTGTGGCGCGCGGTGATCCTGTGGATGATCCTGCTGCTGATGCTGACGATTGCGCTCTGGCTCTGATTGCCGGTCCATCAGAACGAAACGGCCCGTGCATGGCGTCACGGGCCGTTTCGTTTCTGGCGTCGCCGCCGCGCGTCGGGACAGGACGGCGTCACACGTCGCGATCGTCTCGCGCCGTCCCGCACTGCCAGCAGACGGTGAACTGCGCTTCGAGCGTCTCGCCGCAATGCCGGCAGCGCCACGGCGGCGTGCCGGGCGGCGGGCCGTTCGCGGCGTCGGCGAGCAGGCGCCGCGCGAGCTTTTCGTCACGCTCGTCGACGAGCCACAGTTCCGGCGCGCACTGGTCGGCCGGAATCTCGCCGAGCGCGCCGCTCAGGTAGCGGTTGTGCAATTCGCAAGGCACGCCCGCCGTCGCGAGGATGTTCAGCCAGTGCTGCGCGACGATCACATTCGGGGCGCGCGTGAGCTTGAGCATGATCGTTGCGCGTCCCGGCGCCCTAGCGGACGACCTGGCTGATTTCGTGCACGAGCTGCGCATAGAGCGCGTGCCGCTCGCGCGCGATGCGGCCGTCCTCGACCGCTTCGAGCACCGCGCATCCCGGCTCGTGCAGGTGATGGCAGTTGTAGAACCGGCAGTGCGCGAGGAGCGGCCGGAACTCGGGAAACGCGCGCTCGAGCGTGCCTTCGGTCAGGTGATAGAGGCCGAACTCCTGGAAGCCCGGCGAATCGATCAGCGTGCCGCCGCCGGCATCGTCGCGATCGGGCAGCGTGTAGAGGCGAGTGAACGTCGTCGTGTGGCGGCCGCTGTTCAGTGCGGTCGAGATCTCGCGCGTCGCAACTTCGGCGTTCGGGATCAGCAGGTTCACGAGCGTCGACTTGCCCATGCCGGACTGGCCGAGCAGCAGCGTCGAATGGCCGTGAAGGTAGCCCGCGAGCGCTGCGCGCGCTGCCTCCCGCTGCGTGCGGATCGACACTTCGACCACCGGATACCCGAGCGCCCGATAACGCGCGAGCCGCTCGCGCGCGAGCGGCAGCGCCGTCTCGACGTCGATCTTGTTCAGCAGGATCAGCGGTTTCAGACCGTTCGCCTCGGCGGCGACGAGCGCGCGGCCGAGCAGATCCTCGCTGAAGTGCGGCTCCGTCGCGAGCACGATCAGCAACTGATCGAGGTTCGCCGCGAAGAGCTTCGACTTGTACTGATCCGACCGGAAGAGCAGATTGCGCCGCTCGCCGATCGCGACGATCACGCCCTGATCGGCGGACGTCGGCTCGTAGCGCACGCGGTCGCCGACCGCGACCTCGCTCTTCTTGCCGCGCGGAAAGCACTGCAGCGGTGCGTCGCCGCCGTCCGGCGCGACCAGATAGTGACGGCCGTGCGCGGCGATCACGACGCCGTGCAACGGCGTGCTCGACGCGGTGGCTTCGGTGGCGGCGACCTTCGATGCGCGCCGGTTCATGCGTGCTGCAGCAGGCGGTCGATCCGCTGCGACGCGGGCGGATGCGAGTAGTAGAACGCGGTGTAGAGCGGGTCGGGCGTCAGCGTCGACGCGTTGTCCTCGTAGAGCTTCACGAGCGCGTTGACGAGGTGCTGCGCGTCGGTTTGCGACGCGGCGAACGCGTCGGCCTCGAACTCGTGCTTGCGCGAACTCAGGCTGCCGAGCGGCGTCACGAAGAACAGGAACACCGGCGCCGCGAGGAAGAACAGCACGAGAGCGAGCCCTTCGTTGCCGCCGAGCAGCGACGGCCGCACGCCGAGCCCCTCGTAGAACCACACGCGCTGCGACAGCCAGCCGAGCACCGCGAGCAGCACGAGGCTGATCAGAAACGACACGAGCATGCGCTTCGTCACGTGACGGCGCTTGAAGTGGCCGAGTTCGTGCGCGAGCACCGCCTCGATCTCGCTGCCCGACAGACGCGCGAGCAGGGTGTCGAAGAACACGATCCGCTTGGACGCGCCGAAGCCGGTGAAGTACGCGTTGCCGTGCGCGGAGCGGCGGCTGCCGTCCATCACGAAGAGACCCTTCGCCGCGAAGCCGCAGCGCTTCATCAGCGCTTCGATGCGCGCGCGCAGCGCGTCGTCGCGGAGCGGTTCGAACTTGTTGAAGAGCGGCGCGATGAAGCTCGGATACAGCACGAGCACGAGCATCTGGAACACGACCCAGACGGCCCACGTCCACAGCCACCACAGGCTGCCCGCCTGCTTCATCAGCCACAGCACGACGAACAGCAGCGGAATGCCGAACGCCGCGCCGATCAGCACGCCCTTGATGCGGTCCATGAAGAAGATCCGCTTCGACATCCGGTTAAAGCCGAAGCGCGCTTCGATCACGAACTGCCGGTAGTAGTCGAGCGGTAGGTCGATGGCGCCCATGATCGCGACCACCGCGCCGATCAGCACGATCTGGCCGATGTAGCCGCGTCCGAGCGCGTCCGACACGCCGAGGTCGAGCGCCTGTACGCCGCCGAGCAGCGTGAGCGCGATCAGCACGACCGCGCCGACGACGACCTCGACCATCGTGAGCCGCGTGCGCGCGACCGTGTAGTCGGCCGCCCGCTGGTGCGCGGCGAGCGGGATCGTGGCCGTGAACTGCCGCGGAACCGCGTCGCGGTGTGCGGACACGAAGCGGATCTGGCGCGACGCGAGCCACAGTTTGGTCGCGACCATCGCGAGCACCGCGATCACGAAGAGGGCGCTGAAGTAGAGGGTAGGCATCCGGGAAGTCCGTGGTATCTATGCGAGAATTATATGTTCTCGCCGGCTTGCGCTGCTGGGCGCAACGAGCGCCGCCCCGCGAGCCGTTCCGTCCCGCTCACGGCCACGCCACATGACTGATACCAACGGCACCCCTTCCTCCGCAAATCCCGCCGCAAACTCCGCGATCGAACCGGTCGACGCGTTGCCGCCGCTCGTGCGCAGCGACATGAACCTGATCTGGCTCGACATGGAAATGACAGGGCTCGATCCCGACAACGACCGGATTCTGGAAATCGCGGTGGTCGTCACGAATTCGACGCTCGACAAGGTCGTCGAAGGGCCGGTGCTCGCGATTCATCAGACGGAAGCGAGTCTCGACCGGATGGACGAGTGGAACCGCAACACGCATGGCCGCTCGGGGCTGACTGCTCGCGTGCGCGCATCGACGGTGACCGAAGACGAAGCAATCCGGCTGATTCTCGACTTCCTCGGCCAGTACGTGCCGCCGGGCAAGTCGCCGATGTGCGGCAACTCGATCTGCCAGGACCGCCGCTTCATGGCCCGCTGGATGCCGACGCTCGAACGCTTTTTCCACTACCGCAATCTGGACGTCAGCACGCTGAAGGAGCTGTGCCGCCGCTGGCAGCCGGCGATCTACAAGGGCTTCCAGAAGCGCGCGATGCATACCGCGCTCGCCGACATCCACGAGTCGATCGACGAGCTGAAGTATTACCGCGAGCACTTCCTGATTCCGGCCGCGTCGAGCGCGACCGATTCGACGCCGGCGGCCTGAGCCTTCAACCGTCGGCCGTCAGCGGTCGGCGCTCACGCGCGCGGCGCCCGCTGCGCGCTCTTCGGCCGGAACGCGGCCACCACGGCCGGATCGGTCTCGATGTACGGTCCGCCGATCAGATCGATGCAGTACGGCACAGCCGCGAAGATGCCCGGCACTTTCACCGCGCCGCTTTCGTCGCGCAGTCCTTCGAGCGTCTCGCGGATCGACTTCGGCTGGCCCGGCAGATTGATGATCAGCGCCGCATGATCGCCGCTCTCGCGGATCACCGCGACCTGGCGCGACAGGATCGCGGTCGGCACGAAGTTCAGGCTGATCTGCCGCATCTGTTCGCCGAAGCCCGGCATCTCCTTCGTCGCGACCGCGAGCGTCGCCTCCGGCGTCACGTCGCGGCGCGCGGGGCCGGTGCCGCCGGTCGTCAGCACGAGGTCGCAGTGAAGGCCGTCGACGAGCGCGGTCAGCGTCGCCGAAATCGTGGCCGCGTCGTCGTGGATCAGCCGCTCCTCGGCGCGCCACGGCGACTTCAACGCGTTGCCGAGCCACTCCTTCAGCGACGGCAACCCCTTGTCTTCGTAGACGCCCGCCGTCGCGCGGTCGCTGATCGACACGAGGCCGATCACGAGTTCGTCTTCGCGTCCGTCTGCCAGTCCGGGCTGATCGTTGCGCTCAGGCTTCGTCATGTTCGTCGTCCTCGTGGTCGTCGGCGGATGCTTCGTCGTCCTGGTCGGCCATGCCGCCTGCGCTCTTGATCCACTGGAACAACTCGCGGAAGTAGCGCGGCGGCTTGCCCTGCTGCGCCTCGCGGCGCGCGTTGCGGATCAGCGTGCGGCCTTCCTGCGGGTCGGCGCCCGGATGCTCGCGGATGAACGCGGTCAGCGCCGCGTCGTCGGCGAGCAGCTGCTCGCGCGTGCGCTCGATCCAGTGCAGCCGCGCGGTCGCCGCGCGGTTCACGCCGCGATGCTCTTCGAGCGCGGTGCGCAGCGCGGCGGTTTCGGCCTCGGTCAGGCCGCGCATCATGCGGCCGACGTACTGCACCTGGCGGCGCTTGCCTTCGTGATCGGTGATGCGGCGCGCTTCGTGCACCGCGTCGGCGAGGTCTTCGGGCATCGGCATGCGCTTGAGCGCATCCTTGGGCAGCTCGACGAGCGCCGAGCCGAGTTCCTGCAGCGCGTGCATTTCGCGCTTCAGCTGCGACTTGCTCGGGCGGTCGTAGCCGTGGTCGTCGGGCTCGGCGGCCGCGTCGTGCATCGGTTGAATACGGGTTTTGCGTGTCATGGCGCGTATTGTATCGCGCGGGCGGCGGCGTCCTGTCGCGTGGCGGGCGCGCCGGCACGCGCTCCGACGATCCCGTGCGCGTCGTGTCATGGCCCCCGCGCTTCGCGAGCGCAGACCTTGCTATGATCGCGGAATGCGCCGACGACGGCGCAAGAATGCATCGACCACCAGCGGGCCGCGAGAGGCCCAAAACCGGACCGTAACGACAATGGCAGCAGACCTCGAAGCCCGGCAGCGCTTTTTCCCGCACACGCAGGACGAACTGAAGGAGATCGCGTCGGACATCCTCCGCCACGCGAAGTCGCTCGGCGCGACCGACGCGGCGACCGAAATCTCCGAAGGCGACGGCCTGTCGGTGTCGGTGCGCCGCGGCGAAGTCGAAACCATCGAGCACAACCGCGACAAGATGGTCGGCGTGACCGTCTATATCGGCAACAAGCGCGGCAATGCGAGCACGTCGGATTTTTCGGCGCAGGCGCTGAAGGACACAGTGTCCGCCGCCTACAACATCGCACGCTTCACTGCGGACGACGACTGCGCGGGCCTCGCCGATCGCGAGCTGCTCGAAACCGCGCCGCGCGACCTCGACCTGTATCACCCGTGGGCGCTGTCAGCCGACGAAGCGGTCGAGATCGCGCGCCGCGCGGAGGACGCCGCGTTCGCGACCGATTCGCGCGTGCGCAATTCGGAGGGCGCGAGCGTGTCCGCGCAGCACTCGCAGTTCGTGCTCGGCACGACGAACGGCTTCCTGCACGGCTATCCGTATTCGCGGCACTACATCTCGTGCGCGCCGATCGCGGGCGAGGGCCGCAACATGCAGCGCGACGACTGGTACACGTCGCGCCGCAGCGCGAGCGAGCTCGCGGCGCCGGAGGCGGTGGGCCGCTATGCGGCGGAGCGCGCGCTGTCGCGTCTCGGCGCGCGGGGGCTCGACACGCGCAAGGTGCCGGTGCTGTTCGAGGCGCCGATCGCGGCGGGTCTGCTCGGCGCGTTCGTGCAGGCGACGAGCGGCGGCGCGCTGTATCGCAAGACGTCGTTCCTCATCGACAGCCTCGGCAGTCCGGTGTTCGCGCCGCACATCCAGATCGTCGAAGACCCGCACGTGCCGCGCGCGGCGGGCAGCGCGCCGTTCGACGAGGAAGGCGTGCGCACGTCGCGCCGCGACGTCGTGAAGGACGGCGTCGTGCAGGGCTACTTTCTGTCGAGCTATTCGGCGCGCAAGCTCGGCATGCAGACGACCGGCAATGCGGGCGGCTCGCACAATCTCGCGCTGCAAAGCTCGCAGACGAAGCCCGACGACGACTTCGAAGCGATGCTGAAGAAGCTCGGCACCGGCCTGTTGCTGACCGAGCTGATGGGTCAGGGCGTGAACTTCGTGACCGGCGACTATTCGCGCGGCGCGTCGGGTTTCTGGGTCGAGAACGGCGTGATCCAGTATCCGGTCGAGGAGATCACGGTCGCGTCCACGCTGCAGGAGATGTTCCGCCACATCGTCGCGGTCGGCGCGGACACGCTCACGCGCGGCACGCGGCAGACCGGCTCGGTGCTGATCGAGCGGATGACGGTGGCGGGGCAGTAACGCTTCGGCCTTTCTGCGGGCGGCGGGGTTCGCCGCATCGGCCAACAAAAAAGCACGCTCGGAGGCGTGCTTTTTTTGTCGATCGGTCGATGATGCCGCGCTACGCGATCCGCTCGTACGTCACGAACGCGAAGTCGAATTCGTTCGGCGGATTCGCCCGATGCGTGTCGCGCGAGCGCTCGCGCCAGTGCCGCGGATCGGGCGCCGGGAACGTCGCGTCGCCTTCGAAGTCGGCGGCGATCTCGGTGACGATCAGCTTCTGCGCCTTTTCGATTCCTTCCACATACAGTTGCGCGCCGCCGATCAGGAACGCCTCCGGCGCCTGATCCTGCGCGGCGAGCGCGAGCGCGGCGTCGAGGCTCGTCACCGTATCGCAGCCGGGAAAACGCTTCTTCGCGTCGCGCGTGACGACGATGTTGCGCCGTCCCGGCAGCACGCGGCCGATCGATTCGTGCGTCTTGCGGCCCATCACGATCGGCGCGCCCATCGTCGTGCGTTTGAAGAACGCGAGATCCTCGGGCAGCCGCCAGGGCAGTTGGTTGTCGCGGCCGATCACGCCATTGCGTGCGCGCGCGACGATCAGCGTGAGTGTCGTCATCGAACAGTCGGAATCCGGTAGGGCAGGGCGCCCCGATTCTACCCGACGCGCGCCCACGCCCCTCGCGATGCGCGTTATTCCGCTAGTCGTGCGGGTCGGGCTCCGGGTCGAGCGCCGACTTTTCGTCGCGCAGTCCGTGTGCGCCCATCAGCCGGTACAGCGTCACGCGCGAGATGCCGAGTTCCGCCGCTGCGTCGGCGAGACGGTGCCGCTGACGCAGCAGCGCCGCTTCGATCGCGCGCCGCTCGGCCGCTTCGCGCGCCTGCGAGAGCGTCACCGGCTCGCTGCCCGTGAACTGCGCGAGATCGAGATCCCCGGCGGAGATCAGCTTGCTTTCGGCCATCACGATTGCACGGCGCACGCGATTGATCAGCTCGCGCACGTTGCCGGGCCAGTTGTAGTTGTACATCGCCTCGATCGCGTCCGGCGTGAAGCCGCGAATCCGCCGCGCGCTGTCCATCTTGAACTTGCGCAGGATGTGATGCGCGAGCAGCTCGATGTCCTTGCCGCGCGCGCGCAGCGGCGGCTCGTCGACGCGCAGCACGCACAGCCGGTGATACAAATCCTGCCTGAACTGTCCGTCGCGCATCGCCGCCTGCAGATCGACGTGCGTCGCGCAGATGATCCGCACGTCGACCGGAATCTGTTCGTGTCCGCCGAGCCGCTCGATCTTGCCTTCCTGCAGGAAGCGCAGCAGGCTCGCCTGGCTCTCCAGCGGCAGGTCGCCGATTTCGTCGAGAAAGAGCGTGCCGCCGTTGGCCGACTCGACGCGGCCGATCTTGCGCTGGTTCGCGCCGGTGAACGCGCCGCGTTCGTAGCCGAATAGTTCGGACTGCAGCAGATGATGCGGAATCGCGCCGCAGTTGATCGGCACGAACGGCGCCTTGCGCCGCGCGGAGCGCTCGTGGATCGCGAGCGCGGTCAGTTCCTTGCCGGTGCCCGACTCGCCGGAGATGAACACGGTCGCATCGGTATTCGCGACCTTGCGGATCGTGCGGAACAGCTGCTGCATCGCCTCGCAGGTGCCGACCATCTCGTCGTCGTCCTTTGCGCTCGCCGCCGGCGGCGGATCGAAGTCGCACAGCGTGACCATCCCGAACGCGTGATTGACAAGATAGTCGAGCGTCGCATGCGCGACGGGCAACTGCACGTAGTCGAAGCAGTAATGCCGGATCAGCCGCCGCACGCCGGTGTCGGCGAGGCGGGCCTTGTCGGTCAGCACGATCCAGCCGACCTGCTGAGGCCTCAGGATCGCTTCGAGGCCGCCCAGCTCGCGCTGCCCGAGGCCGGTCAGATCGGCGATGCCCGCGCACGCGAGGTCGGGCTTCAGGAGCTTCGTCGCCTCGTGCGGCGTGTGCGCGAGCACGACGTTCCAGCCACGGCTCTTCAGATACGCGACGAGACCCGTGTCGGGCGTGCGCGCGAGGTACACGAGCGCGCGCTCGGGCGCGCTCGCCGGCTGCGGCTCGGGCGCATCGGCCGGCCTCGCATTCGACGCGGCAGGCGGCTCGTCGTCTGGCGCGGCTTCGTCGATGCCACGCTCGACGGCGGACCGCGTCGTCCCGGCGATCGCGAGCCGCCGGCCGGCTGCAGCCAGGGGCGTCACGGTCGCGCCGAAGGGGGAGGATTCGCGCACGATGACCTCTCATTGATCAGAAGGTGTAGGGGAAGCGCACGCCGACCACGAAGTTCGGCGCGTCGGGCGTGAGTCCGACCGATAGCGCGCCGTTGATCGTCAGGTGCTTGTTGACCACATGGTTCAGGCCGAAATTGAGCACCGCGGCGGTGGTCTGGCTGCCCGGCACGTCGGTCCAGTCGCCGCCGGGCGCCTTCGTTTTCGATTTCGGCTGCAGCGCGAGCGTGTACGAGATGCTCGCGGAGTCCTTGTCGGAGAACGCCAGCGCGACGCCGCCGCCCAGTTGCACGATGTCGCCGAGCTTCACGTCCGCGGGCTGCGTCTGTCCGATCACCGACGAGATGTCCGCGAACGAGCGCGCGACGTTGTACGTGTACGAGAGACTGCCGAACAGCACGATCGGGTCGTAGGTCTTCAGCACGGACATGCCGGCGGTGACGGTCCAGAAGCCGGTGCCCGTCGGCAGCTCGCTTGGCGCGACGAGGTTCGTGTTGTCCGGCGTGATCTGCGCGACCTTGATGCCGAACGGCGACGCGCCGGTCGGCGCCTTCACGCGCAGGCTGCCGACGACGTCGGGCAGGTCGTTGGTCTCCTTCAGGAACTGGTAATAGATCCCGAAGTTCACGTCGCCGATCGCGTGCGAGCTGACCGTCGCATCGGTCTGCGTGGCGGCCGCGCCGCCCGCGCCGCCGACGATGAACGTGCTGTTGCGATACAGGTACGGCACGTCGACGTCGACGCTGATGCGGTCGGTGAGGCCGTAGCGCGTGTCGAGGTCGGCCATCACCTGGTGCGACTTCGTCTGCCCGAGGTCGATGTTGCCGAGGAAGATCGCATCGAGCGCGAGGAAGCCGGACAACTGCAGCTGGCGCCGGTCGTAGTACGTGTCGCTGATCCCCCAGTCGAGCGTCAGCCGCCGATCGAACAGCGGCGCATGCTCGCGCTGCACGACGGCTTCTTCGGCTTGCGTGCGGACCGGCTCGGCGGACTTCTGCGTCTCGCCCACCGCCGTCGCGGCGCCCGGCTGCTGCGGACCGCTCGCGGCCGCGCTGCCGGTCGCGCCGGTGGGGTTGGTGGTATCGCTGTCCGGCGCGGGCGGATTGACGGGCACGCCGGTGGCGGTGCCGGTCTGCGCGCCCGGCGCGCTCACGCCGGGCGTTGCCTGCGCGTACTGCGTTGCGCTCGCGCGCAGCGACGGCGGCAGCGGCGCCGGCAGGCCGTCGTCGCCGGGTCGTGCGGCGACCGCGTCGCTCGCCGGCGCGGCGGGACCGGTCAGGCCGCGGCCGCGCTGCGCCATCTCGAGGCTCGTGACCTCGCGCTGGAGCGACTGGATTTGTCTTTGCTGCTCGTCGACCACGCGCATCAGCGTATTCAGGCGTTCTTCGACGGACTGATTCGCAAGCGCCTGCGACTCGGCATCCTGCGACAGCACAAAAAACAGCAGTACGGCGGCGGGGATGGCGGCCAGCGTCGACCTTCCCCCGATGGTCCTCGACATCGTGTGCATTGTTATTCCCCCGGATTTCCGCGCGTGCCCGCCTCGCCTCGGCGGGCACGGCGCGTATTCGACTGCCCTTTGCTTCTTCGATTCGTGCTTTGCGCCGCGCGGGTCTCGCGCGTACTTCGAGGTCTCCTGATCAATGAAGGTTGTGAAGCGCCTGCAATACGCCGACTTGCCGGAGCATCGCGCCGCCCATCTGTTGTGTCTGCAGCATCAGCTGCAGCTGGTTCGTGACCTGCTGGTTGTTGCCGGCGACCTGCAGCAGTTGCGCGATCGTTCCCGCCTGCTGTGCGTTGCCGGGCACGATGTTTTGCTGCGCGAGGCCGGCCGGCGTCTGCAGCGCGACCGTCACGCCGCCGTTCGAGAATGCGATGCTGGCCTTGATCGAGCCGTCCGCACTGGCCGCGCTGGACGTGGGCGATGCGCTGCCGCCCGCGACAGTCGCGAACTGCGCCGCGTTGTTGCTGTACCCGATCTGCGTCGAGTTGGTGCCGACGTTGCCGTCCCCGGCGACCTGCGTGATCTGCGAGACGCCGTTGACGGACACGTTCTGTCCGCCGGTCGCGCTCGCGAGCGCGTTCGAATTTGCGCCGTTGTTTGCGGCATGGCGGCTGTCAGTCTGGGTGGGCGCGACGATGCGCGCGGCCGTTTGCACCTGCGCGCTCGCCTGACTCGCGGCGTTTTGCACGACGGTGAGCGACCCTTGCGCGAGCGCCGTCGCGCCGTTCGGCAACTGCCAGGTGGAGAGCAGGTTCAGCACGAACCCGGAGATCATCTCGGCGCCGGCGTATTTGCCGGACTGCGTGGCGAGCACGTCGTCGCCGACGCTTTGCCAGCGGAGGGGCGGCTCCCCGACGGCCCCGGCGGAAAGAAAGGCCGGCGCAGCAGTGGCGGCTGCGCTTGCGGCGGCGAACGCTCCGCTCGCGTGGCCGACGGCGAGCGCGCAGACGGCGGCCGTGACATGCGGTGACAGGTAGCGGTTCATGGCGGTTCAGAACAGGACGGCCTTATCGAGGCCGAATTCGACGAAGGGCGTCGCGGGCGTGCCGTTTTGCAGCGCGTTGGCGCGCAGCTTCAGCGCGAGCGACGTGTTGTTTTGCAACAGCGGGGAATCCGCGAGGAACGGCTCGCCGACCACCGCGAACACGAGGCCGTTCCAGGTCCTGGCGAAGTCGTCTTCCGCGACGATGCGGTTGCCGAGCGCGGGATCGGCGATGAAGATGCGCGAGTTCTCAGCGTGCTTGACGATCACGAAGTGCTCGTAGCCATCGATGTTCATCAGCACCATCACCGGGATCTGCAGGTGGTAGAGCGCGTCGGTGTTCACGCGAAAGCCGCGTCCGCGCAGGCCGATCGTCTCGACGAATTTCTTCATGTCGAGCATCGAAAAACCGTTCTTCACGACGATTTCGGGCTTCGAGAACACCATCATCCTGCGAATCAGTTCGGTCTCCGGAATATCGATGCCGTATCCGTACTTGAGCAGCGTGGCTAGCGCCGCCGCACCGCAGCTGTAATCGAATTGCTGGCTGACGATGCTGGTGTAGCGGATGTCCTTCATCGAGCGAATGTGCTTCTTGAGCGGCACGCCGACGAGATTAGTCGTATCTATGGTGGACTGTGCGTGTGACGGCGCACACAACAGACAAATTGCCAGCGCGGCCGCGAACGCCCTTGCCGCCGGGAGCGGATCGAACCCGGACATGGTTGTCTCCTGCTTTGGTTTTATCGCGCCGGCCGCTCGTGTCGGCGGCCGGCGTACTTCCGGGGTACTGCAATGCGCGTCAGTGGCCGCTGTTCAGCGCGGCGATCGCGAGGCCGTTGTGCTGCAGGTTGCCGACACCGCCCGCGATGTTCACGCCGATATTGCCGCTCGCGCCCGCGAGCGTGTTCGCGCCGAGGCTCGCGGTGCCCTGGATCTGGCCGGTCACGGCCATGTTCGCGGTCTGCGAGTTGGTGTCGGTCGCAACCATCGCGGTCGTCAGCGCGTAGCCCGGGCTCGTCGTCGTGACCGCGCCGGCGAGGCTGTTGTTCTGCACGTTGCCGACGCCCGACGCGACGTTCACGCCGACGTTGCCGGTGACGCTGGAGAGCGAGTTGTCGCCGACCGACGCGTTCAGGTTGTAGTTGCGAACCTTCGCGGTGCCCGAGCTTTGCTGCGTGTTGAAGATCTGTGCGTTGCCGAACACGTTGCCGACGTCGACCGATGCGAGCGCGACGTTGTTGGACTGCGCGTTGTCCACGCCCTCGGCGATGTTGATGCCGAGATTGCCGGACACGCCGGTCGCCGCGTTGTTGCCCGTGTTCGCATCGAGCGTGGCCGCCTGCTGCGTGTTGGTGATCTGCGTGAGCTTGCCGGTCACGGTTTCGTCGACCTTCGTGAGCGAGTCGCTCACCTGATAGCCGGACTGATGGCTCGAATTGGTCGCGCTCGCATACGACGACGCCGACGAGCGCGAGCTGCTTTCGCTCGCCGAGCTGCTGCCCGAATGCGAGCTGGTCGAGCTATGCGCGCGGCTCGACGAGCCGTTCACGTTCGCCGCGAGCGACGCGTTCAGCGAGCCGTCCGCATACGCGCTGTTCGCATGCGACGACGACGACGCCGAGCTCGAATCGGACGTGCGGCCCCACGAATTCGCGACTTGCGTGGTGTCCGCGTTGTTGTGCGAGTTCGACTGGTTCGCGTTCGTGCCTTCGGCGCCGCTCGCGGTGAAGGTTGCCGTGCCGTTGCCCGGGTGGCCGCTGTGCGACGTCGTGATCGTGCCCGTCAGGCTGCCGCTCGCGTTCTGCGATTGCGACGACGTGTTGTTGCCGACGCTCGCGTAGCTATGCGTGCCGCCGCTCGTGCCGGTGCTCGCGGAGTCGTGCGTCGACGCGCTGTTGTGCGCGCTGCCGTTGTCGGTCGCGACGTGATAGCCGGCCGTGACGCTCGCGTTCAGGCTGTTGCCGAAGCTCGAATTGCTGGTCGAATTGCTCGCGCTCTGCGTCTGGAACGAATGCGAGCTCGACGACGACCGCGACGCGCTCGACTGGTTCGCCGTCGAGAACTGGTGGTTGTTATAGGACGTGTTCGTGCCGGTCCCGTTCACGCTCCAGTTGCTGTCGTTGTACGTGGTCGTCACCGCGCCGACGGTGTAGCTCTGCGCCTGCGGAAACAGCGACGCGTTCGCGTTCACGATCTGGCTGTTGTTGACGACGGCGCCGGCCGTGCTCGACACCTGAACGCAGCCGAACAGCGTGACGAAGCCCTGAATGCCGACGTTTTCGTTCACCGCGGTGGAGTTGAAGATCCACGCGTGCGACGGGGCTGCGAACGCGGGGCCAGCGGCGGCGGCGAGGATGGCGGCTGCAATGAGTGTGCGCTTCATGGTTTTACGCTCCGATACGAGTGTGGGTTGGTTAAAAAAGCGTGCCCGCCGGGGGACGGAGCACAAAACTGTTCGCCGTGACATTGCCGGCGCCGGCCGTCTGGTTGACCTGCACGAGACCTGTGGCATTCGCGAAGGCTGCATTGCCGATGCTGGCCTCGCGAATGCCTCGCGCCTCGGTCGGATGACCCTGACTGCCGTTGGCCGCGACCGCCGCGGACAGCACGGCGTCCGTCACGGTCTCGACCCCGATCGCAGCAGTGCCGATCTGCGCACTGTTGCTCTGGATGTTGCCCGCGCCCGCCGACTGGTTGACCATCACCGCGCCGGACGCATGGGAGAACGCTTGCGCGCCGATGCTGGCGCGCGCGGTCGTCACGACCGGGGCGCCGCTCGCGCGCTGCGCGTTCAGATTCAGGTTGCCGGCCGCGCCGCCGTCGGTGATCGACAGCTGGTTGGCCTGCGCGTTGTCGAGGCCCGCGGCCTCGTTGACGGTGAGCGCGCCGGTCATGCCGACGGCGGCGCCCGGCGACACGCTCGCGTTCGCGCCGACGATCGCCTGCGCGCTCGCGGCGTCGCACGCGCACATCGCGACGATCAGCGCGGCGGCGCGCGCGGCGCTCATTGCGAAGATCGACGCGCCGGCGTGCATGCGCGACAGCGGGGGAAGGGCGCGCGCGCTCATTTCAGGCCTCCGGGCGAGCCGGAAAGCGCGGCGGACAGCGGCGCGAGCGCGCCGGTTACGGTCGACGACACCGTGCTGCCGATGCCGCCGACGCCGCCCACGCTGCCGGGTGTCGCGCCGAGCGCGGTGTTCGCGCCGGTCGCATTGCCGCTCAGGATGCGCGTGACGGCCTGCATGCCGGCGCCGGTGTTGTTCAGCATCCCGCCCGGCACGCCGCTCGAACCGTGCACGTTGGTGAGATCGGTGTCCGACACGAGCGACGCCATCATCGGGTCGAACGAGTTCTTGGGGAACGTGGTCGCGCGTACGGCGACCGGGTCTTCGTCTTTCGGCACCGACGCGAATGCGCTGCGCGGCGTGATCGTGCGCTCGACGATGATGTCGCCGGGATTGACGGCCTGCTGCGCACCCGCAGGCGGCGCGATGGCGGCCGCGGCGAATCCCGACAGCACGATCAGAAGCGTGGTGACGTGCGTCACCGCACACCGGCCGGGTGCGGCCGGTGCCTTGAGGCGGGCGGTCATCCTGGTCTCCTTCGCGAAGCCCGCGCCGCGAAAGCGTGCGGCGGGCCGCGTGGCGGTTATCTGCGCGTGTAACTGGCGATGTTTCCTTGTGCGGCCTGCGACGCGTCGACGGGCACCGGCAGCGGGGCCGGCGGCGCGATTTCATCCCACAGCGTGACGCCGTTGCCGCGCATCAGTTCGGGCGTCGCGGCGACCATCACCATGCCGACCGCGCCGCCGCGCTGGCGCGACAGCGTCTGGTCGTCGATCTGCGCCGCGCCGCCCGACAGCCAGCCCCGGAATGCGACGGCTCCGCTCGCGTCGGCGACGGCGCCCGCGTCCCCGGCCGACTGCGCACGGGCGCCCGGCGCGGCGAAGAAGAGGGCGGTCGCGACGATCGCGGCAGGCAGCAGCGCCGCTCGGGCGCCGCGGCGAGGCCGGGTCGGTGGGTGGTCGGTGCGGGAAACAGATCGCATGGCGTGGTCTCCTGTTCGCCAGCGTTATAGCGAAACATGTGCCATCGCCCGCAACGCTTTGGTGCGTCTCGCCCCGGCTTGGTGCCATGCAGCTACATAAAAGGGAAACGCGCGAAAACGTTTCACGAATGAAACGGTAAATGCCTGATTACCGTTTTCGCGAAATACGTGTGAAACAAGGCTGGAGCGGTAAAACAACAATTGGCGGACGATATTTAATTACCTTTATTGCCGCATACTTCATACATGTTTCGTTGAAAACGTTATCGCGCGGCGTGGGGAACGCATCCCGAGAAATTTTTCCGCTTTCGACTGGACATATAGTAAGCTTCCAAAAAACCTGGAAGTCAGAACTAGCCTGCTATTGGGGCCTTGCGTGATATACGCAGACACACACGCCGTTACTCGGGGAATCGCTGTCAATAAAAGCACACCGGTGCCTTTTTGTTGAGGGCGACGGTCTGAATTTGCCGAATCTGAAATTCAGATGAGTGCCGTCATCCCCATCATGTGTTGGCAAGAGGATCTGAATAATGGAACCCGCAACGCGACAACTGGTGTACGTGACGCGCGAACCGTGCGCGGCATTGCACGATCAGTTTCGGGAGCGCGGCTGGCAGGTGGAGATCGTCGGCAACGCACGCGACGCACGGCGTCTCTTTCGGGCCGGGCTGCCGGCCGGCGGCCTGCTCGACCTGACATCCGACTTTCCCGTCAGCGAGATCGGCGCATTCGAGCCGTGCCTGATGCTGCCCAATGTCGGCTGGGTGGCGGCGACCACGACCGGCCAGCTGCACGACGCGTCGCTGCGACGTCTCGTGCGCGATTACTGTTTCGATTACGTAACAATGCCGTGGAGCGGCGAGCGAATCGTTGACTCGGTCGGCCACGCGTACGGGATGGTCGCGCTCGGCGACGCGTCGAACGACACGACGGGCGGCACCGAAGGCCAGATGGTCGGCTCGTGCGACGCGATGCTCGCGCTCTTCCGCTCGATCCGCAAGGTCGCCATGACCGACGCGCCCGTGTTCATCTCCGGCGAGTCGGGCACCGGCAAGGAACTGACGGCGATCGCCATCCACGAGCGTTCGGCGCGGCGCAAGGCGCCGTTCGTGCCGATCAACTGCGGAGCGATCCCGCCGCATCTGCTGCAGTCGGAGCTGTTCGGCTTCGAGCGCGGCGCGTTCACCGGCGCGAGCCAGCGCAAGATCGGGCGCGTCGAGTCTGCGCACGGCGGCACGCTGTTTCTCGACGAGATCGGCGACCTGCCGCTGGAGAGCCAGGCGAGCCTGCTGCGCTTCCTGCAGGAAGGCAAGATCGAGCGGCTTGGCGGCCACGAGCAGATTCCGGTCGACGCGCGGATCATCTCCGCGACGCACGTGGATTTGCGCGCCGCGATGGTCGAGGGCCGCTTCCGGCAGGACCTGTATCACCGGCTGTGCGTGCTGCAGATCGACGAGCCGCCGCTGCGCGCGCGCGGCAAGGACATCGAGCTGCTCGCGCGGCACATGCTCGAGCGCTTTCGCAAGGACGGCGTGCGGCGGCTGCGCGGCTTCTCGCCGGACGCGATCGCCGCGCTTCACAACTACAGCTGGCCCGGCAACGTGCGCGAGCTGATCAACCGCGTGCGGCGCGCGATCGTGATGGCCGAAGGGCGGTCGATCACCGCGCGGGATCTGGAACTCGGCGAATACGTCGAGGTCGTGCCGGTGTCGCTCGCGCAGGCACGCGAGGCGGCGGAGCGCCAGGCGATCGAGCTTGCGCTGTTGCGGCATCGCGGCCGTCTCGGCGACGCGGCGCACGAACTCGGCATCTCGCGGGTCACGCTGTATCGGCTCCTGTGCGCGCATGGGATGCGCCACATGGAGAGCGACGGGCTCGCGCCGCATCCGGGCGGGCTCACTTCGGGCGGCGGTCAGGCAAGCTGAGCCGCGGGCGCGGTTGCCCGCTTGCCTGCTTCGCGGGCGCGCGCAGCAGCGTCGGAAGGGGGCGGGCGGCGCCGGCAAGCGTGCGGCGCCGCTTGGTAGAATCGGGGTTTCACCGACCGCCCGCGCGGCTACCGGCCGCGCGCGGCGCGCGTCGACAGGCACAGGAACCCCGCATGAAACAGTACCTCGATCTGGTCCGCTCGATTCTCGACACCGGCTCCTGGCAGGAGAACCGCACCGGCATCCGCACGCTCAGCATGCCGGGCGCGATGCTGCGCTTCGACCTGCAGCAGGGCTTTCCCGCCGTCACGACGAAGAAGCTCGCGTTCAAGTCGGCGGTCGGCGAGCTGATCGGGTTCCTGCGCGCGTCGCGCAGCGCGGCGGACTTCCGCGCGCTCGGCTGCAAGGTCTGGGACGCGAACGCGAACCAGAACCCGCAGTGGCTCGCGAATCCGTATCGCGAAGGCCCCGACGATCTCGGCGACGTGTACGGCGTGCAATGGCGCCGCTGGCCGGCTTACAAGGTGCTGGACGCGGATGCGTCCGCGCAGATCGACGATGCGGCTTCGCGCGGTTATCAGCACGTGACCGCGTTCGTCGAAGGCGGCCGGCAGAAGGTGCTGATGTACAAGGCGATCGACCAGCTGCGGCAGTGCGTCGACACGATCATCAGTAATCCGTCGGACCGGCGCATTCTCTTTCACGCGTGGAATCCGGCGGTGCTCGACGAGATCGCGCTGCCCGCGTGCCATCTGCTGTACCAGTTCCTGCCGAACGCGTCGCGCCGCGAGATCTCGCTGTGCCTGTATATCCGCAGCAACGACGTCGGGCTCGGCACGCCGTTCAACCTGACCGAAGGCGCGGTGCTGCTGCACCTGGTCGGGCGGCTCACCGGCTATACGCCGCGCTGGTTCACGTATTTCATCGGCGACGCGCACATCTACGAGAACCAGCTCGACATGCTGCACGAGCAGTTGCGCCGCGAACCGTACGACAGCCCGCAACTGGCGATTTCCGCGCGGATTCCCGAGTACGCGAAGACGGGCGTCTACGAGCCCGAATGGCTGGAAAAGGTCGAGCCGTCGGACTTTTCGCTCGTCGGCTACCGGCATCACGAGCCGCTGACCGCGCCGATGGCGGTTTAACGAGCGGCACGCGCCGCAACGACGGTGGGTCGTCGAAGAACCCGTGGACCGGTTTTCCGGCTCACGGGTTTTTTGTTCGCGCGCCGCTCACGACGCGACGAACGCATCGAACTGCCGTTGCCCGGCCGGCGTGATGCGCAGCACGCGCGGCTGGCTCGCGCGTTCGACCCAGCCGCGCGCGGTCCACGCGTCGAGCAGCGCCGCGCCGAGCGCGCCGCCGAGATGCGGGCGGCGCTCGCTCCAGTCGAGGCACATGCACGCGAAGCGACGCTTGCGCTTGCGCTCGGCGGCGACGTCGATCCCCCAGTCGCGCAGCCACGCGGCGCCGGCGTCGGTGGTGTCGAGCAGGTCGCCGTGGCGCACCAGCAGGCCGCCTTCGACGACCCGCTCGAACACGCGCACCGCCACTTCGCCCGCCATGTGGTCGTAGCAGGTGCGTGCGTGGCGCATCTCGGTGGGCACCGTGCGCGCCGCGCGCGGCAGCGGCCGTTGCGGCGCGGCGGCCTGCGCGACGTTCGCGAGCGCTTCGATCGACGCGGCGATGTCCGGCGTCGCGATCCGGTAGTAGCGGTGACGGCCGCGCACGTCGAGCGCGACCAGCCCGCCGTCGGTGAGTCGCGCGAGATGCGCGCTGGCGGCCGACGGCGACAGACCCGCGATCATCGTCAGCTCGCCGGCCGGGCGTGCGCTGCCGTCCATCAGCGCCCACAGCATCGCCGCGCGGCCGGGGTCGGCGAGCAGCGCGCCGATCCTCGACAGGCCCGGAAAATGGCTCGAATCATCGGGAATCAGGGACATGTCGGGCTCCTCGCAAGAATCAAAAGTCGACGAGGCCACTCTATCGCACGCGGGCATTCGACGTTTCAGGTTGTCGTGAAACATGGAATCGCGAGCCGTGGCCGGCCAGGCGGCTGAGCTAGAATCGGGCTTTCCTTTTCGGCAGTGACGCAGTGATGAAACGGATTCTGGCTCTCGCCGCGCTCGCGGCGCTGTGCGCCGCGTGCGCGCAGGGCGGGTCGCCCGCCGGCGGCGGCAGCATTTCGATGTACGGCACCCTCGACGAAGGCATCGTGGTCCACAGCAAGTGACCCCGCGCGGCGGCTTTCGGCAGCGTCACGCCGCGCCCGTATAATCGACCCCTTTCAGCCGTTCCCGGCCATAACTACGACTCCGCCAGAGCAAGGCGGAGCTTCCTCACGTGCGGAGTCTGTATGAACACCCCAGCCTTTCCTCTCGAACGCTCGGAAACGACGTTCCGCTTCCTCGCTGAGCCGACGTCGGTGAACTTCGGCGGAAAGGTGCACGGCGGCGCGCTGATGAAATGGATCGACGAGGCCGCGTATGCGTGCGCGGCCGTGTGGTCGAGCCGCTATTGCGTGACCGTCAGCGTCGGCAACATCCGCTTTCGCCGGCCGATCCTCGTCGGCAACATGGTCGAGCTGCATGCGCGCGTGGTCGCGACCGGGCGCACGAGCATGCACATCCACGTGAGCGTGCACGCGGGCGATCCGAAGAGCGGCCAGTTGCGTCAGACGACCGACTGCCTCGTGGTGTTCGTCGCGGTCGACGAGAACGGCACGCCGGTGCCGGTGCCCGCCTACCTTCCGCAGACCGACGAGCAAAAGCGTCTCGCGAAGTACGCGATGGACGTGAAAGAAGCGCTCGACGCGATCGTCGAGCTGAAGCCGGAAGAGGTTGCGAAGGGCGTGGTCTGAGCGGGGCGGGGACGCGAACCGCCGCGCCCCGCGCCGCTCCATCGTTCGGTCAGCCGGTCAGCGCTTCGCGTCGCCGACCATATCCTGCGGCTTGACCCACTCGTCGAACTGCTGCTCGCTCACATGGCCGAGCGCGATCGCGGCGGCCTTCAGCGTCGTGCGTTCCTTGTGCGCCTTTTTCGCGATCTGCGCGGCCTTGTCGTAGCCGATGTGCGGATTCAGCGCGGTCACGAGCATCAGCGATTCGTTCAGCAGCGAGTCGATCCGCTCGCGGTTCGGCTCGATGCCGACCGCGCAGTGATCGTTGAAGCTCTGCGTGCCGTCGGCCAGCAGGCGCACCGACTGCAGCACGTTGTGCGCGATCATCGGCCGGAACACGTTCAGCTCGAAGTTGCCGCTCGCGCCGCCGAAGTTCACCGCCGCGTCGTTGCCGAACACCTGGCAGCACAGCATCGTCACCGCTTCGGACTGCGTCGGATTCACCTTGCCCGGCATGATCGAGCTGCCCGGCTCGTTCTCCGGGATCGACAGCTCGCCGAGTCCGCAGCGCGGACCGCTCGCGAGCCAGCGGATGTCGTTGGCGATCTTCATCAGGCTCGCGGCGACGGTCTTCAGCGCGCCGTGCGCGAACACGAGCGCGTCGGCCGCCGCCATCACCTCGAACTTGTTCGGCGCCGACACGAACGGCAGTCCGGTGAGCGTCGCAATCGCCGCGGCCACCCGATCGGCGAACTGCGGATGCGCGTTGAGCCCGGTGCCGACCGCGGTGCCGCCCTGCGCGAGTTCGTACAGATGCGGCAGCGCCGATTCGACATGCGCGATGCCGTGGTCGAGCTGCGCGACATAGCCCGAAAATTCCTGACCGAGCGTGAGCGGCGTCGCGTCCTGCAGATGCGTGCGGCCGATCTTCACGATGTCGGCGAACGCGGCCGCTTTCCGGTCGAGCGTGTCGCGCAGCGTCTTCAGCGCCGGCAGCAGGTGCTTCACGAGCCCCGTCGCGGCCGCGACGTGCATCGCGGTCGGGAACACGTCGTTCGACGACTGCCCGCGATTCACGTCGTCGTTCGGATGCACCTTGCGCGCCTCGCCGCGCTCGCCGCCGAGTAGCTCGCTCGCGCGGTTCGCGATCACTTCGTTCAGGTTCATGTTGGTCTGCGTGCCGGAGCCCGTTTGCCAGACCGCGAGCGGAAATTCGTCCGCGTGCCGGCCTTCGATGATCTCGTCGGCGGCCTGCATGATCGCGCGGGCCTTCGTTTCGTCGAGCACGCCGAGCCCGAGGTTCACTTCGGCCGCCGCGCGCTTGATCGTCGCGAGCGCGGTGATCAGTTCCGGCGACTGCTTCTCGGTCGAGATGCGGAAGTTCTGCAGCGAACGTTGCGTCTGCGCCCCCCACAGGCGCGCGGCGGGCACGGCGATCTCGCCGAACGTGTCGCGCTCCATCCGTACGTTGTCGGTCATATTGGCACTCCATGTGACTGCGTGATGACGGCAGCCGTCCTGTCATAGCTGGCTGTCGATTGGCAACAGCAAGCATAGCCCCGTTAGCAGATTCCGGTAGAAACCCGCTTGCGGGTCGAGGTTGTACGTGCGCAGCCGGCCGTTTTCGTTCGCGCTCCACACGAGGCGCGAGTCGGGCGCCGCGCTGTCGCGCAGTTGCGCGAGCTCGGCCGGCGACGCGAGCGACAAGCGGTAGCTCACGTCGGGCGACGTCGCCGCGTCGAACAGCTTCGCGGCCTGTTCGGCGAGCGGAGGGCTGTCGATCACGAGCGCGAGTTCCGTGTTCAGGCGAGCGGAGCGCGGATCGAGATTCAGCGAGCCGATCACGAGCGTGCGCCGGTCGATCACATATGCCTTCGCGTGCAGGCTCGAGCGCGAGCGCGAGCCGACGAGGCCGGGTGACGGTCCGCCTTGCAGCGGCTTGAACTCGTACAGTTCGACGCCGTTTCTGAGCAGCGCCTCGCGATACGGGCTGTAGCCGGCCTGGACGGCCACCGCGTCGGTCGCGGCGAGCGAATTCGTCACGATCGCGACGCGCACGCCGCGCGCCGTGAGCGAGCCGAGCAGCTTCACGCCGGCATCGTGCGGCACGAAATACGGCGAGAACGCGAGCACGCTGTGCTGCGCGTCTTTCATCTGATCGACGAGTTCCTGCATGGCCTTGCCGATCTGCGCGTTGGCGGGCTCGTCCACCTTCTGCGGCGAATCCGCGAAAAAGCGCGCGTTGCCCCAGAGGAGCCCGAGCTGGTCGCCCGCGATCTGCGCGGCGAGCGGCGTCGCGTTCAGCGGCTTCGCGTTGTACGGGTCCGCGTTCGCGTGCCAGTGCGCGCGCAGGTCGTTGCGCGCCGCGTCGAGTTCCTGCGGATCGTACTTCTGGCGGCGCAGGAGCGACAGCGGATACGCCTGGTCGCTCGACCAGTAGTCGTCGAAGCTCTTCGAGATCGGCCGGACGATCGGCCCGGCCGCGAGGATGTCGAGGTCCTTGAACTGCAGCGTCGGACTCGCGCTGAAATATTCGTCGCCGAGATTGCGGCCGCCGACGATCGCGAGCTGGTTGTCGACGATCATCGCCTTGTTGTGCATCCGGCGCGTGAACTTGTCGATGTGCGTGAACAGGTTTTCGGTGCGCGTGAACATCGACTGCTGCGCGCTGCCGAACGGGTTGAACACGCGGATCTCGATGTTCGGATGCGTGTCGAGCGCCTCCATCAGCCGGTCGACGTCGTGGAAGTTCAGGTCGTCGACGAGCATGCGCACGCGCACGCCGCGATCGGCCGCGTACAGCGCCGCGCCGAGCAGCAGCTTGCCGGTCGTGTCCTCGTTCGCGATGTAGTACTGGATGTCGAGCGTCTTGGTCGCCGCGCGGGCGAGCGCGACGCGCATCTGCAGCGCGTCGGTGCCGTCCGGCAGCAGCCGGAATCCGGATTGGCCGGGATGCGCGCGCTCCGGGCCGGCGAGCGCGTCGGCGAGCGGCGTCGAGGTCGTCGCGGGCAGCGCCTCGGACGTCGTGCGCCGATACGCGGACGCCGGCTGCCAGCTCGCGCACGCGGTGGTCAGCAACGTGCACGCGAGCGCCGCACCGATCCAGCGGACGAAACTTCGATGCCGGCGCATCGGCTTGCTGCCGCGCGACGGCGGCGTGACGGCCGGCGCAGGCGTCGGCGGGGGACGGCGCGAGACGCCGCACTGGGCGTCGGGGCGCTGTGGGTCAGGTAGGACGGGATGCACGGACAAGCGGTTCCTCCAGCGGCTGTACGAGCACGATCGTTCGCATTGGCTTCGCGGGCCGGTCTGCGGCGATTTTAAGGGCCAGGACGGCGCCCGGCCGGTGCGCGAATGGGTGCGTGGCGCTGCGCCGATTGCACGGCGCGTGCCTGGCACGCGAGGGTGAGCGCCGCGCGCGGGTTCCGGCACGTTGCCGCGGGGCGCGTCGCCCGTTGCGTGGAGGCGCCGAATCAGTGGCTCACGATGCGGCCACGCGCGAGCGCGGGCGGCGCCGGGGTCGTCAGCGCGGGCCGGCGGCCGTCGCGGACGCGGCTTCGTGCGCGTCGCGGTCGCTGCCGCGCGCGGGCCTGCCCGCCCACACGCCGGCGAGCACCGACCCGGACAGGTTGTGCCACACCGAGAACAGCGCGCCGGGCAGCGCGGCGAGCGGCGAGAAGTACAGCTTGCCGAGCGTCGCGGCGAGCCCCGAGTTCTGCATCCCGACTTCGATCGCGAGCGTGCGGCACACGGATTCGTCGAAGCCGAGCAGGCGTCCGCCCCAATAGCCGCCGAGCAGGCCGATGCCGTTGTGCAGCACGACGCCGAGCGCGACCACCGGCCCAACGGTCGCGATGCTCCGATGTGTGCCGCCGACGACCGCCGCGATGATCGCGAGGATCGCGACCATCGACACGAGCGGCAGCACCGGCTCGACGCGGCGCACGAGGCCCCCGGCGACGCGATTGACGACGAGCCCGATCGCGATCGGCAGCCCGACGATCTGCAGGATGCTCACCAGCATCCCGCGTACGTCGACGACGATCGACGCGTCGACGTACAGGCGCGTCAGGAGCGGCGTCGCGAACACGCCGACGAGCGTGGACAGCGCGCTGATCGTCACCGACAGCGCGACGTCGCCGCGCGCGAGGTAGATCATCACGTTCGACGCGGTGCCGCTCGCGACGCTGCCGACCAGCACCATGCCGGCGGTCAGGTCGGGCGGCATGTCGAGCGCCTTCGCGATTGCCCACGCGGCGAGCGGCATCACGAGGTAGTGCAGCACGATCCCGGCGAGCACCGGCGCGGGCCGCGTGAACACGCGCCGGAAGTCGGCGAACGACAGCGTGACGCCCATCGCGAGCATCACGATCATGAGGAGCGTGGTGACGTGCGGCGCGAGGCCGGCGACCGAGCCGGGCAACCGGTACGCGACGAGCGAAACGACGACGGCCCACAGCGGAAAGAGGCGGGTGATCGGGGTGAGCATGAAACGAAGGTCCGTGAGAAGAGAGTTTGTTGTTGTGTTTCGAGATCCGCGGCGGCTACGGCTGAGCGGCACCGCGACCGGGCGCGCTCAACCGGTGAAACCGCAGCGTCATCAAGAGCGCGACGCTCGCCAGCCCGGCCGCGAACCCCCACCAGAGCCCGCGCGCGCCGAGACCGGCGTGGAACGCGAGCACGTAGCCGGTCGGAAAGCCGACGCCCCAGTAGCCGAACGTCGCGACGAGCATCGGCACGCGCGTGTCCTTCAGCCCGCGCAGACACCCCGAGCCGACCGTCTGCACGCCGTCGACGATCTGGAAGATCGCCGCGACGCTGAGCAGCGACGCGGCGAGCGCGATCGTCGACGCGTTCGCCGGATCGTCCAGGTTCAGATACAGCCCGACGATCGCGCGCGGCGCGGCGATCATCGCGAGCGCCGACACCGACATGAAGCCGACGCCGAGCGCGAGCGCGACGAACCCCGCATGACGCGCGGCGAGCGGTTGCCCGGCGCCCATCCAGTAGCCGACGCGCACGTTCGCCGCCTGGCCGATCGCGAGCGGCACCATGAACGACACCGACGCGACGTTCAGCGCGATCTGGTGTGCGGCGAGCGGCGATGCGCCGAGCAGCCCCATCAGCAGGCCGGTCGTCAGAAAGAGCGTCGACTCGACGCCGTACGTGATCGCAACCGGCCAGCCGAGACCGAACAGCGTGCCCATCAGCGGCACTGTCGGACGCCGCGCGGCGACGAAGTGGCGAAAGCGCGGGCGCAGGTGGAGCAGCAGCATCAGCACGAGCATCGTCAGCCACACGGTGATCGCGGTCGCGCCGGCCGAGCCGAGAAAGCCGAGCCGCGGCAGGCCCCACGCGCCGTGAATCAGCCCGTAGTTCAGCAGCGCGTTGACGAACACGCTGCCGGTCGACACCCCCAATAGCCGCCGCGCCGCGCCGATCGCCGGCAAGAACGAGCGCATCAGACCGACGCCGACGAGGCTCGCCGGCGCGGCCCAGCGTAGCACCGCCGCGTATTCGCCGACCTGCCGCGCGAGCAGCGGCGGCTCGCCGAACGCGGCGAGCAGCGGCTGCGCGAACGACAGCAGCGCGAACGCCGGCACCGACAGCAACAGCGCGAGCGCGAGCCCGGTCCAGTAGATGTGCGGCACGTCGCTGTCGTTGCTCGCGCCGCGCGCGTGCGCGACGCTGATGCTGACCGACGTGAGCGTGCCCTGCAGCAGCGTGACGACGACGAGAAAGAGGTTCGACCCGAGCCCGCCCGCCGCGAGCGCGTCCGGGCCAAGCGAGCCGAGCAGCACCGTGTCGGTCACGCCCATCGCCATCTGCGAGAGCTGCGCGATCGCGAGCGGCGCGGCGAGGCGCGCGGTGTCGGCCGCGTGGCGGGTCAGCGTGGGAGGCGCGGTGGGAGGCGCGGTGTGGGACGCGCGCGGCGACGGGAGCATCGACATCGGGCCGAAAAGCGGGCGGCGGGGCGCGTCAGTCCGCTTCGCGCACGGCGATCCGCGTGTCGCCGAGCAGCACGACCTGGCCCGCGCGGATCTTGCAGGTCTTGCGCAGCTCGGTCTCGCCGTCGACCTTCACCGCGCCGGACGCGACGATCTGTTTGGCGGTGCCGCCGCTGTCGGCGAGGCCGGTGATTTTCAGCAGGTTGTGCAGTTCGACGTAATCGCCGGTCAGCGTGAAATCGAGGTTGGGCATGGCAGGCGTCGCGGGTTGCGGGAATCGAGGGTTCGCATCATAAGCCACGGCGGACGGGCTTGTCCGACGTTCCACGATTTTCCGCCAAGTGTCAGGAAATGAAACCGTCTGTAAGACATCGAAAATCGCCGAACTCCACCCAAAAGCGTGATGTCCCTGAAATGAGCCTGCTGTTTTGGCAAGGCTTGTCCGCGCTCGCCGGCCGACCCCGGCCGCGAGAGCGGAACGAACGAGTTCAGAAAGAGGAGAGCGTTATGACCCAGATTCGCAAGCTGCTGATCGGTACCGCCCTGACGACGCTTTGCGCCGCCGCCTTTGCCCAGACCGGCGTCCAGTCGAACCCGCCGTCGGCACCATCGGCGCCGGCCGCGGCGGGCGTGGACGTGCCGCGGCAGACGCCGGACATCGCCGGTCTGCGCGACGAGCCGCCGTCGCCGCAGGATGCTCGGCATGCGCCGGCCCCGCAGCCGCTCGCCGCGCCGGGGCCGACCGACCCGCTGGCCCAGAAGCGCGACGAGGACGCGCGCGCGAACGCCGAGTATCGGCAGGACAAGCAGTCGGCGCGGACCGAATACAAGGGCCACGTGAAGAGCGCGAAGGCGCAGCGCAAGGCCGACCGCGACGCCGCGAACGACCAGATGAAGGAGCAGATGCACGGCGCAGCCGCGCAGTCGCAGGGCGGCGACCAGCGGCCGTGACGGCTCCCGGCGGCCCGGGCGCAGCGGACGAAGCGCGTCGGGCGTTCGCCGAAGATCGCGACAATCGGCGTTGATTGAGTGCCGGATCGCTGCGTGATCGGCGATCCGGCTTTCTCTTGCGGGCCGGGTTGTATGGATATACAGTGTGCGTCGCCGCCACTGATCCGTCCCGCGCCCGCCGTGTCTTCCGTCGTCGACTCCCCCAACGCCCGCGTCGCCGCGGGCACCGATCCCGAACTCGCGCGCGATGTCGCCGCCTGGCTGTCGAAGCTGAACGACGCGCAGCGCGCGGCGGTCGAGCACGGCAGCGCGCTGGCATCGGGCGCGGCCGGGCTGCCCGAGCCGCTGCTGGTGATCGCCGGCGCCGGGTCCGGCAAGACCAGCACGCTCGCGCATCGCGTCGCGCATCTGGTGCTGAACGGCGCCGATCCGCATCGCATCCTGCTGCTGACGTTCTCGCGCCGCGCCGCGCAGGAAATGACGCGCCGCGTCGCGCGCATCGCGGCCGGCGTGCCGCACGCCGCCGCCGCGCTCGCGCACGGGCTCACGTGGGCGGGCACCTTTCACGGAGTGGGCGCGCGTTTGCTGCGCGAGTACGCGGAGCGCATCGGCCTCGCGCCGGGCTTCACGATCAACGACCGCGAGGATTCGGCCGACCTGATGAACCTCGTGCGGCACGAACTCGGCCTGTCTGCGAAGGACAAGCGCTTCCCGTCGAAATCCACTTGCCTCGCGATCTATTCGCGCGTCGTGAACACCGGCGATTCGCTCGCGGACGTGCTCGCGCGCGCGTTCAGCTGGTGCGTCGAATGGGAGCCGCAGTTGCGCGCGCTGTTCGCCGCGTATGTCGACGCGAAGCAGAAGCAGGACGTGCTCGACTACGACGACCTGCTGCTCTACTGGTCGCACATGGCGGCGGAGCCGTCGCTCGCGGCCGAACTGGGCGGGCGTTTCGATCACGTGCTCGTCGACGAGTATCAGGACACCAACCGGCTGCAGGCGTCGATCCTGCTCGCGCTGAAGCCCGATGGACGCGGCCTCACGGTCGTCGGCGACGACGCGCAGGCGATCTACTCGTTTCGCGGCGCGACGGTGCGCAACATCCTCGACTTTCCCGCGCACTTCGACCCGCCCGCGCGCCAGGTCACGCTCGAGCGCAACTACCGCTCGACGCAGCCGATCCTCGCCGCGTCGAACGCGGTGATCGGCGCGGCGAGCGAGCGCTACACGAAAGACCTGTGGAGCGATCGCGCGTCGGCGCAGAAGCCGCGTCTCGTGACGGTCGCCGACGAAGCGCAGCAGGCGCGCTACGTCGTCGAGCAGGTGCTCGACGCGCGCGAGGCCGGGATGAAGCTGAAAAATCAGGCGGTGCTCTTTCGCGCCGCGCATCACAGCGCGGCGCTCGAAATCGAACTCGCGCGGCGCAACATCCCTTATGTGAAGTTCGGCGGGCTGCGCTTTCTCGATGCGGTCCACGTGAAGGACGTGCTCGCGGTGCTGCGCTGGGCCGAGAATCCGCTCGACCGCGTCGCGGGATTTCGCGTCGCGCAACTGCTGCCGGGCGTCGGGCCCGCGAACGCGGGGCGGCTGCTCGATCAGGGCGCCGCGTGCACCGGCGCGTATCGCACATCGGAGGCGCTGGCCGCGTTCGCGCCGCCGCCGCGCGCAACGGAGGACTGGCCGGCATTCGTCGCGCTGATGGACGCACTCTGCGCGCGCCGCACGCCGTGGCCCGGCGAGTTCGAGCTGGTGCGCCGCTGGTACGAGCCGCATCTCGAACGCAGCCACGAAGACGCGGCCGCGCGCCACGCCGACCTCGTGCAGATGGAGAGCATCGCGAGCACGTATGCGTCGCGCGAGCGGTTCCTGACCGAGCTGACGCTCGATCCGCCGGATGCAACCAGCGACGAATCCGGCGTGCCGCTCATCGACGAGGACTACCTGATCCTGTCGACGATCCACTCGGCGAAAGGGCAGGAGTGGCGCAACGTGTTCGTGCTGAACGGCGTCGACGGCTGCATCCCGTCGGATCTCGGCACGGGCAGCGACGAGGAGATCGACGAAGAGCGGCGGCTGTTGTACGTCGCGATGACGCGCGCGAAGGAAGACCTGCACATCGTCGTGCCGCAGCGTTTCTACGTGTACAACCAGAGCGCGCTCGGCGATCGCCACGTGTGGGCGTCGCGCACGCGCTTCATTGCGCCGTCGATGCTGCCGCTGTTCGAATCGCGCGCGTGGCCGCCCGCGCCGGTCGCCGCCGCGCCGAGCGCGGCGGGACTCGCGGCGGCGGCGCAGGCGAAGATCGAGATCGGCGCGAAGCTCAGGAAGATGTGGGATTGACCGGCGCGGCGCGATGACGGGCCGAGCCGGTCTTGTCAGCGCGACTGGCGCTGCTGCGCGGCGTTGCGCTGAGGCGGCGAAAACACGTTGCGCAGCCACGCGGCGATGCGCGTGAACACGTCGTCCGGTTCCTCGACGAAGATCTCCGGCTTCAACAGGCGCAGATATTCCATGATCTGCTGGCCTTCCTGCTTCGGCACGATGCCGTGCGTGATCGCGAGCCGCAGCAGTCCGCGCAGCTCGCCGAGCCGCTCGCGCGCCAGGCTGCCGGTGCTCGACTCGCACCCGATCTTCGCCTCGTAGATGCGCTGCCGCAGCGCCTGCGTCATCCGCCAGGCGGGCGTCTGCATCTGCTCTTCGAGCGCTACGATGTCGCGCGCGGACGACTTGATCTGCGCGGCGAGCGGATCGACGAGCGACGCATCGCCGTTCGCCTCGCTGACGATCGCCGCCGCCCATTCGCGGGACTGTTTCGAGAGTTCGTCGGGCGTCCACTCGGAACGCGCCGCAAAGCCGAAGCCGAACTGATCCGCCTGACGCATCAGGATCGCGACGACATCGGGGAATTCCTTGTCGAGCGTGCGCTTCGCCCACGCATACTGGCCGCCCTGCAACATGCGCTGCACCGCGTTCTCGGTCAGCGGCACCATGTTGTCGAGCAGCTTCGCGCGCAGGAAGTCTTCGAACGAAGGCGTCGCGAAGTGCGGGTCGAGACTGACCGACACGCGCAGGAACGCGTCGAAGTCCTTGCGCAGCGAGGTAATCGTTTCGTCCGTCAGTTTGAGGGTGATTTGCCCCATGTCGTGTTGCCCCGTTTGTTCGTTGCCGCGCCGCGCCGTCGCCTTGTGTCCTGAGCTTCTCCCGGACGAGCCCGGCCGGCGCCGCCGCGACGGCGCCGCCATCGACGTCTGGCGGCGCGGCCCGACGGCGCTTAACGGAATTAACGGCGGATGGGGACGAAACTTGAGTGCGACGGGGGCAGGGGAGCGCGGCGCGGTCTGCGGCCTGCCGGCCTACCGCAGCACGACGCCTTGCCAGACGAAGAACACCGCGAGCCCGACGGCGATCGTCAACAGCGGCCGCCGCGTCAGCGCACTGACGGCGATCGCGACGAGCGCGCCGACAAGCTGCGGATTGCGCCAGGTGAGTTCCGCGCCGTGGCCGTGCGGCGACACGGCCATCGGCACGATGATCGCCGTCAGCACGGTGACCGGCACGAAGCCGAGCGCGGTGCGCACGATCGGCGCAAACGCGAGCCGCTCGCCGAGCACGAACACGGCGGTGCGGATGAGCCAGGTGATCGCGGCCATGCCGAGAATCACGATCACATAGTTCATCGGCTGGCCTCCGTCGCCTGCTTGTCCTCGCGCTCGCGTGCGCCGCGCGGCCGCGACAGCGCGACGCCGACCGCCACGCCCGCGGCCACCGCGCCGAGCAGCCCGAGCTTGTACGGCCAGTCCTGCCAGAAGAACGCGAGTGCGCCGGCGCTCGCCGCGGCCGCGAAATAGCGCAGCGCGACGAGCTGCGGCACGACGATCGCGATGAACGTCGCGACCATCGCGAAGTCGAGACCGAGCGACTGCAGGCCCGGAAACGCCGCGCCGAACAGCAGGCCGGCGGCGCTCCAGATCTGCCAGTTCACGTACATCGCGACGCCGGAGCCGAGGAAGTGATACGGCGACACGTCGGCGTCCGGCGGCTGCGCGCGGAAATGCGACCATGCGACCGCGAACACCTCGTCGGTCAACAGGCCGCCGAGCACGAGCCGCCAGCGCAGCGGCAGATGCGACACGTACGGCGCGAGCGTCGCGCTATAGAGCACGTGGCGCAGGTTCACGATCAGCGTCGTCGCCCAGACGACGGCGAAGCTCGCGTGCGACGCGAAGAGCCCGAGCGCGATGAACTGCGCGGAGCCGGCGAACACCGCGAGCGACATCAGCTGGCCGTGCCACGGCGACAGCGGGCCGGACGTGACGAGCGTCCCGAAGATCACGCCGAACGGCGCGGCGCCGACCATCATCGGGATCATGTCGCGCACGCCGGCGACGAATTCGGCGCGGCGGGTGGGGCGGGAGGTCGAATGCACGGGCGATTGCACGTTCAAGCGGCTTTCCGGATGCGGGACGGCGGCATGGCGTCTACTTCAGCGGAATCGTCGTGCCGGTGGGCATCGGCACGGCGCTCACGCTGTTCTTCGCGCTGCCGCTCGCGATCCGGTCGCTGTAGGTGAGATAGACGAGCGCGTTGCGCTTGGCGTCGACGACGCGCACGACATGCAGCGTCTTGAAGATGAGCGACATGCGTTCGCTGAACACGTCGGTCTGCTGCTTCAGCGGTCCGGTGAAACGGATGTCGCCGACCTGGCGGCACGCGATCGACGCTTCGGTCGGATCCTCGGCGATGCCGAGCGTGCCCTTGACGCCGCCCGTGCGCGCACGCGACACATAGCAGGTGACGCCTTGCACCTGCGGATCGTCGTAGGCCTCGACGACGACCCGGTCCGAGCCGGTCACATGGAAGTTGGTGTTCACGCTGCCGATCTCCTCGGCATGCGCGGCGATGAACGGTGCGGTGCACGCGGCGAGGGCGAGGGCGAGCGCGGATCGCGACAGGCGACGGAAGGCGGCTTTCATGCGGACTCCGTGGGAGGACGAAGCGTCATTATCGGTCGGCGGGGGCGCGGCCGGGCACACCCATGCTGCGCGAGGCGTGGGCACAAAAAACGCGCCCAAAAGAAAAAGGGATTGCGCACACGCGCAATCCCTTCAATATTTTTGGCTCCCCGACCTGGGCTCGAACCAGGGACCTACGGATTAACAGTCCGGCGCTCTACCGACTGAGCTATCGGGGAACAGCAGTACAACTTGCAGCTATAACTCTTACTACATAAAAAAGCCCGTTGTGGTTAACGGGTTTTTTGTAAATCGTTGCCAGTGCCTGGCTTCGTGCTTGGCTCCCCGACCTGGGCTCGAACCAGGGACCTACGGATTAACAGTCCGGCGCTCTACCGACTGAGCTATCGGGGATCAACAAAAGCAGAGAACGCGATTCTATGGGGTCGGCGGCAGTCTGTCAACAGGTCGCGGGCCGCCGCTTCCCGGGAATCCGTTCGATCAGCGCTGAAGCAGCGCGAGCTTGTCCTTTACGTCCTTGAATTCGTCGGCTTCCGGCAGCGGCGACTTGGTCTTCGTGATGCTCGGCCAGTCCTTCGCGAGTTCGGCGTTCAGCGGGATGAACTTCTGCTGGTCGCCCGGCACGTCCTCTTCGGCGTAAATCGCGTTCACAGGACATTCGGCGACGCACACGGCACAGTCGATGCACTCGTCCGGGTCGATCGCGAGGAAGTTGGGACCTTCGCGAAAGCAGTCCACCGGGCACACATCGACGCAGTCGGTATAGCGGCACTTGATGCAGCTTTCGGTCACAACGTGAGTCATTCAGGCAACTCCTGCATGCGGTATGAAAATGGCGAAACAAGTGGCGAAACGCCCAAACCAACATTGTAACGTAACGCGAAACATCGCTGCGAGCGGCCCTGCAGCCCGTTTAGATCGTTTCGTGATTAGTTTATGGGGCCCCGCATGCCCCTGTTTGCGGCAGGGGGACGGGGCGGCACGGTGGTCGCGTACGCATTCGGGTAACATGGTCGCACCCGATGCGTAGGCGACCCCTGCACGAAAAAACATCACCGGCGGCTATCGAGGTCGACTCGACGTCGACTGCACCGAACGCATCGTCCGCATCGTCCGTTCGCCGCCCGGCTTGCTCACCATGATCATTACCTCGCTGCTCGACACCGATCTGTACAAATTCACGATGATGCAGGTGGTACTGCATCATTTCCCCGCCGCGAGCGTCGAATACCGCTTTCGCTGCCGCACGCCGAACATCGATCTCGTGCCGTACGTCGACGAGATTCGCGGCGAGATCAGGAAGCTCTGCAAGCTGCGCTTCACCGACGAAGAGCTCGACTATCTGCGCCGCTTTCGCTTCATGAAGAGCGACTTCATCGACTTCCTCGCGCTCTTTCAGCTAAACGAAAAGTACATTTCCGTGACGCCGTCGCCGAAGGGCAACGGCGAAATCGACATCGCAATAGAGGGGCCGTGGCTGCACACGATCCTGTTCGAGATTCCGGTGCTCGCGATCGTCAACGAGGTGTACTTCCGCAACACGCAGCAGCATCCGCACTACGCGGAAGGCCGCGAGCGGCTCACGAAGAAGATCGAGCTGCTCGGCGCGAGGCCCGAGTTCGCGGACTGCAAGATCGCCGACTACGGCACGCGCCGCCGCTTCTCGAAGCGCTGGCACGAAGAGGTGATTCTCACGTTGAAGGACGGTCTTCGCGAGCAGTTCGCCGGCACGAGCAACGTGTACTACGCGATGAAGCACGGCCTCACGCCGCTCGGCACGATGGCGCACGAATATCTGCAGGCGTGCCAGGCGCTCGGCCCGCGGCTGCGCGATTCGCAGATCTTCGGCTTCGAGATGTGGGCGAAGGAGTATCGCGGCGATCTCGGCATCGCGCTGTCCGACGTGTACGGGATGGAAGCGTTCCTGCGCGACTTCGACATGTACTTCTGCAAGCTGTTCGACGGCGCGCGCCACGATTCGGGCGATCCGTTCGAGTGGGGCGAGAAGCTGCTCAAGCACTACGAAGACAATCGCTGCGACCCGCGCACGAAGACGATGATCTTCTCCGATGCGCTCGACATCCCGAAAGTGCTGCGTCTCTATGAGCGCTTTCACGGGCGCTGCCGTCTCGCTTTCGGCGTCGGCACGAACCTGACGAACGACCTCGGCTATCAGCCGCTGCAGATCGTGATCAAGATGGTTCGCTGCAACGGCCAGCCGGTCGCGAAGCTGTCCGACTCGCCGGGCAAGAACATGTGCGACGACAAGGCGTACATCGCGTATCTGCGGCAGGTGTTCGGCATCGCGCAGCCGCTCGAAGACGAGACGGCCGGCAAGTAGGCACGCAAGCACGCCGGCACATAAAGGGGCACATAAAGCGGCAATCGGCGCGCGCCTTTTCGGGCGTCGCGGCGGGCGGGGCGCGCGCCGTATAATCGGCGCGTTCCGCCCCCTACGCTTCGGTCTCACCCACACGAGGATCGCTTATGGACACCACGGCTGCCCGCCGCAGCATACTCGCGCGCATTCGCGCGGCGCAGGGGCGCGACGCGACGCCCGCGGCGCACGAGCGGGAGGCCGTCGCCGACTGGCTCGCGCGTCATCCGCCAGGGCCGCGTCCGCCGCTGCCCGACGACCTCGTCGCGCACTTCGTGCAACAGGCGCAGAAGATGTCGACGACCGTCGACGAGGTCGACACGCTCGCGGCGGCGCCGGCCGCGGTGCAGCGCTATCTCGCGTCGCTCGGTCTGCCGATGCGCGCAATCGCGTGGCAGACGCTCGACGCGCTCGACTGGGCCGCGGCGAATCTCATCGTCGAATTCCGCAAGCCGCAGAACGACGATCTCGTCGGCATTACCGGATGCTTTTGCGCGACCGCCGAGACCGGCACGCTCGCGCTCCTGTCGGGCCCGGACACGTGGGCGTCGGCGGGCCTGTTGCCGGAGACGCACATCGCGATCGTGCCCGCGTCGCGGATCGTCGCCGGCCACGAGGACGCGTTCGCGCTGATCCGCGCGGAGCGCGGGGAGCTGCCGCGCGCGGTGAACTTCGTGTCGGGGCCCTCGCGCACCGGCGACATCGAACAGACGATCGTTCTCGGCGCGCACGGACCGTATCGCGTGCACGCGATCGTCGTTCGCGGCGCGTAACGTTCTTCTTCGAATTCGCGGGGGCTGCGCACCGCGCGGCGCTCGCACAACCATCACGACAATCGGCGAACGCATCACCGGCGTTCGCAACCGGCTCTGGAGAGTGACGATGCAAAAAATTCTGGTCGCACGCGGGATCTTCCCGGACGTGATCGAACGCCTGAAGCAGTATTTCGACGTCGAGTGGAACCACGGCGACGTGCTCCCCGCCGACGAACTGAAGCGCCGTCTCGCGGACAAGGACGGCGCGCTGACCGCCGGCGACCCGATCGACGCATCGACGCTCGCGGCGGCGCCGCGTCTGCGCGTCGTCGCGAACATGGCGGTCGGCTACAACAACTTCGACATGGCCGCGTTCGAAGCGGCGAACGTGCTGGGCACGAACACGCCGGACGTGCTGAACGAAACCACCGCCGATTTCGGCTGGGCGCTGATGACGGCCACCGCGCGACGCATCGCCGAGTCGGAGCACTGGCTGCGCGCGGGCCAGTGGACGAAGTGGTCGTTCGACAGCTTCCTCGGCTCCGATCTGTACGGCTCGACGCTCGGCGTGATCGGCATGGGGCGCATCGGCCAGGCGCTCGCGCGTCGCGCGAAGGGCTTCAACATGCAGGTGCTGTATCACAACCGCTCGCGCGTCGCGCCGGAGATCGAAGCAGAGCTGAACGCGCAGTACGTGTCGAAGGACGACCTGCTGCGCCGCGCCGATCACGTGGTGCTGGTGCTGCCGTACAGCGCGCAGAGCCATCACACGATCGGCGCGGCGGAACTCGCGCTGATGAAGCCGACCGCCACGCTGACGAACATCGCGCGCGGCGGCATCGTCGACGACACGGCGCTCGCCGCCGCGCTGCGCGAACGCCGTATCGCGGCGGCCGGGCTCGACGTGTTCGAGGGCGAGCCGGCCGTGCATCCGGATCTGCTGACGGTGCCGAACGTCGTGCTGACGCCGCACATCGCGAGCGCGACGGAGGCCACGCGCCGTGCGATGGCGAACCTCGCGGCGGACAACCTGATCGCCGGTCTCGGCGAGGGTCCGCGCGCCGGGCGTCCGCCGAATCCGATCAATCCCGGCGTGCTGGGGAAAACGCGTTCATGAGCCCTTTGCTGTTGATGTCCGTCGCGACGCTCGTCGTCGCGATCGCCCTCGTCATCGCGCTCGTGCTGCTGATGCGCGGCCGCCGCACGGACGACGAAGACGCCGCCGCCGAAGCGCTCGGCGCGCTGGCGGACCGCGTAGCCGCGTCGACCGACACGCAGGCGCGCGCCGCCGAGCGCATCGAACGCGAACTGCGCAACGAGATCGCGCGGACCGCGCAGGCGTCGCGCAGCGAGTTCGGCACCGGCTTCACGCAGGTCCAGCAGGCGCTGGCATCGCAGCTCACCAGCATCGCGACCGTGCAGAACAACCAGATCGATGCGTTCGCGCAGCAGCTCGTCAAGCTGACCGAAACGAACGCGCAGCAACTGGAAGCGGTGCGCCACAGCCTGCAGCAGCAGGCGCTGCAGCAGCGCGACGAACAGGGGCAGACGCTCAAGCGCTTCGGCGACACGCTCGCGCAGCAGCTGTCGCAACTGATCGAGGCGAACGATCGCCGCTTCGCCGAAGTGCGCGCGACGCTCGAACAGCGTCTGAAGGACATCGAGGCGAACAACGCGGCAAAGCTCGAAGAGATGCGCCGCACCGTCGACGAGAAGCTGCATGCGACGCTCGAACAGCGGCTCGGCGAATCGTTCAAGCTCGTGTCGGATCGCCTCGAACAGGTGCATCGGGGCCTGGGCGAGATGCAGACGCTCGCGGCGGGCGTCGGCGACCTGAAGAAGGTGCTGACGAACGTGAAGACGCGCGGCACGTGGGGCGAAGTGCAGCTCGAAGCGCTGCTCGAACAGATGCTGACGCCGGATCAATACGCGAAAAACGTCGCGACGGTGCCGAAGAGCAGCGAGCGCGTCGAGTTTGCGATCCGTCTGCCGGGCCGCTCGGACACGGACGGCAGCGCCGCGCCGGTGTGGCTGCCGATCGACGCGAAATTCCCGCGCGAGGACTACGAACGGCTGATCGACGCGCAGGAGCGCGCGGACCTCGCGGCCATCGACGAAGCGGGCCGCGCGCTGGAAGCGCGGGTGCGGGCCGAGGCGCGCACGATCGCGGAGAAGTACGTCGCGCCGCCGCACACGACCGACTTCGCGCTGCTGTTCCTGCCGACCGAGGGGCTGTACGCAGAGATCCTGCGGCGTCCGGGGCTGACCGATCTGCTGCAGCGCGACTATCGCGTGACGATCGCCGGCCCGACGACGCTGACGGCGCTGCTGAACAGCCTGCAGATGGGTTTCCGCACGCTCGCGATCGAGCGCCGTTCGAGCGAGGTGTGGCAGGTGCTCGGCGCGGTGAAGACGGAATTCGGCAAGTTCGGCGACGTGCTCGCGAAGACGAAGTCGCAACTGGAGACGGTTACGCGCTCGATCGAAGCGGCTGAAGTGCGCACGCGCGCGATGAACCGCAAGCTGCGCGACGTCGAGGCGCTGCCGGGCGAGGAGGCGACGAACCTGCTCGGCGATGCGGTGCGCAACGGCGTGAGCGACGAATAGACCGAATACCGGCCAGGCGAGGACCGTGGTGTCGAAAAACGGGCCGCCTGGGCATGACGCGCAGGGCCGGGCCGACGACGTCGGCTCAGGCGGACGCGGCGAGCTTGTCGAGCGCGTCGCCCGTCACGCGCACGACACGCCAGTCCTGCAGTACCGTCGCGCCCATCTTCTCGTAGAAGCTGATCGCCGGCTGGTTCCAGTCGAGCACGGTCCATTCGAAGCGGCCGCAGCCGCGCTCCACGGCGAGCGCCGCGAGCCGGCGCAGCATCGCCGTGCCGAGCCCGCTGCCGCGCTGCGACGGCTGCACGTACAGATCCTCGAGATACAGCCCGCGCCGCCCGAGAAACGTCGAATAGTTGTGAAAGAAGAGTGCATACGCAACGAGGCGTCCGCCGTCTTCCGCGACGAGCGCCTCCGCCGACGCGCGCGCGCCGAACAGCGCGTCGCGCAAATCCGCGTCGGTCGCGACGAACAGATGCGTGAGCTTTTCGAACTCCGCCAGTTCGAGCATCAGCGCCACCATCGCGCCGACGTCGGCCGGCGTCGCCGGACGAATCGCAGCGCTCATCACGCCTCCTCCGGCGCGTCCGACAGATGGATTTCGATCCCGCCGAAGCGCGACGCGACCCAGTTGTACGCGTGGCACGCGATCCACAGCAGCACGAACCCGAGAATCGCGTTCAGCAACAGCGCGCTGAACACCGTGCTGATTTCGACCGAGCCGTAGCGGAAGAACGCGACCAGCACCGCGAGCAAGACGATCGGCACGCTGAAGGTCAGGTACACGAGGATCAGCGCTTTTGCGGTTTGCCCCGGGGCGATGAACGAGATTTGTTTTTTCATAAGAGTCGTATCCGTAGAGCCAGAGGTATGCACGGTCGGGTGGGGTCGAGGTAGGGTCGTGTGGTCGAAACGCGGCGCGGACCGGCTCAGACCAGTCCGTCGAACAGCATGATGTCGACGGGGTCGCCGGCATCGAGATCGGAGGCGTCGTGCGCGAGCACGATGAAGCAGTTCGCGGCGCTCATCGTGCTGAGCGCGCCCGAGCTTTGCGAGCCGGTCGGCGCGACGCGCCACTGGCCGCGTGCGTCGCGCGCGGCGAGCCCGCGCTGGAATTCGGTGCGGCCCGGCCGCTTGCGGATCCGCTCGCGGCTGGCGGCCGTAATCAGCGGCACCGGCGCGGGCGCGGCACCGGACATCGCGAGCAGCGCGGGGCGTACGATCTGATAGAACGTGACCATCGTCGCGACCGGATTGCCTGGCAGCCCGAACAGCAGCGCGGGACGACCGGCGCCGACGCGGCCGCCGGACCACACGCGTCCGAACGCGAGCGGGCGGCCCGGACGCATCGCGAGGCCCCAGAACGCGACGTCGCCCATCGACTGCAGTTGCGCGCGCGTGAAGTCGGCCTCGCCGACCGACACGCCGCCCGACGTCAGCACGACGTCGGCGGTTTCGGCCGCGGTCGTCAGTGCCGTGGCGAGCGCGGCGGGCTCGTCGCGCACGATGCCGAGATCGATCGCGTCGACGTTCAGCCGACGCAGCATCGCGCCGAGCGTGTAGCGGTTGCTGTCGTAGATCGCGCCGGGCGCGAGCGGCTCGCCCGGCGAGCGCAGTTCGTCGCCGGTCGAAAAGTACGCGACGCGCAGACGCCGCCGCACGCCGACCTCGACGACGCCGAGCGACGCGAGCAGGCCGATGTCCGCCGCGCGCAGCACGCGCCCGGCCGCGAGCGCCGGCCGGCCCGCGGCCAGATCCTCGCCCTTGCGCCGGCGATTCGCGCCGGGCACCACCGCGCCGGCCGCGAAGCTGACGTATTCGCCGTCGAGTTCCACGTGTTCTTGCGGGACCACCGTATCGCAGCCGGCGGGCATCGGCGCGCCGGTCATGATGCGCACGCACGCGAGCGCCGCGACGCGGCCGTCGAACGGATGACCGGCGAACGCCTTGCCGCACACGGCGAGCCGCAGCTTGCCGTCGTTGCCGGCCGCGGACGTGAGCAGTGCGCCGTCGAATGCATAGCCGTCCATCGCGGCGTTGTCGTGCGCGGGCACGTCGATTGGCGAGATCAGGCCGGCGGCGAGCACGCGGTCGAGCGCGTCGACGAGCGGCACGCAAACGCTCGCGGCGAGCGGCGTGGCCCACTGCAGCACGATCTGCTGCGCGGCGCTGACGGGTAAAGCCTGAGAGTCGAACTGCGCGACGCAGCCGGACAGGGTGTTAAGCGTGGTCATTTAGTGGAGAAGCGTCGCATCCGCGTGGGCGGCGGTTGTCCCGATGGGTGTGCGATGCGGGCGACGGCTGGCGGGCCGGACGCGCTGTCAGGCACGGTCCTGGGCGGCGAGTTCCTGTAAGGAATTGATATTGTAAAACGCACGCCCATCGGCAAACGGGACTTCGACCGTCTTGTGGCGCGCGTACCACGCGCGGACCTTGCGTTCGCCCGCGCCGAGGAACGCCGCGAGATCGGCTGCGAGCGACGTGCGCAACAACACGAAGACCGGATGCAGCGACATCTCGCCTGCCGGATCCGGCGCGAGCACCGTCGCGATATCCGCGTGCTGCGCGAGCGCAGCTCTGCCGAGCACGGCGGCGAGGTCGTCGCCCAGATACGGCGAGTCGCACGGCACCGCGAGCAGCCAGTCGGTTTGCGCCGCGTGAAGACCCGCGAGCAGCCCGGCGAGCGGCCCGGGAAAGTCGGGCAGCGAATCGGCGACGATCGTCGCGTGCCACGGCGCGCCGAGCGCCTCGTACGCGTGCTCGTTGCGGTTCGCGCTGATCGCGAGCGCGCCGGTCTGCGGCGCGAGACGTTCGAGTACGTGCGCGACGAGCGGCCGGCCGTGCAGCATCTGCAGGCCCTTGTCGGCGCCGCCCATGCGCAGCCCGCGGCCGCCGGCGAGCACGAGGCCGGTGATCGACGCGGCGGGTATCGCTTCGGACGGGAAGGGCGCGGACGGCGTCGTCATGCTGGATCGGCGTGCGGGCCGCTCAGCCGCCGATATACGACATTTCGACTCGCCGCTCCGCGCTCGACGGCGTCGCGTCGCTGCCGCGCAACTGCGAATAGCGGTCGGTGCGCGCTTCCCAGATCTGCGCGACGGTCGCGGCGATCGTGTCGTCGGTGGCGCCGTTGCGCAACAGCGCGCGCAGGTCGTAGCCCATCGACGCGAACAGGCACAGGTACAGCTTGCCCTCGGTCGACAGCCTCGCGCGCGTGCAGTCGCTGCAAAACGCGCGCGTGACGCTTGAGATCACGCCGATCTCGCCGGCGCCATCCGCGTAGCCCCAGCGTTGCGCGGTCTCCGCGGCGGTGTGCGCTTCCAGCGGCACGAGCGGGAAGTGCTCGCCGATCCGCGCGACTACGTCCGCCGACGGCAGCACCTCGGTCATGTTCCAGCCGTTCGACGTGCCGACGTCCATGTACTCGATGAAGCGCAGCGTCACGCCCGAGTGCCGGAAGTGGCGCGCCATCGGCACGATCTCCCGATCGTTGGTGCCGCGCTTGACGACCATGTTCACCTTCAGCGGCTTAAGGCCGACGCGCTCTGCGGCGGCGATGCCGTCGAGCACGTCCGCGACCGCGAAGTCCGCGTCGTTCATGCGGCGAAAAAGGGCGTCGTCGAGCGCGTCGAGGCTCACGGTCACGCGCGCGAGACCCGCGTCCTTCAGCGCGCGCGCCTTGCGCCCGAGCAGCGAGCCGTTGGTGGTCAGCGTGAGGTCGAGCGGCTCGCCGTCCGGCGTGCGCAGCGACGCGAGCCGCTCGATCAGGAATTCGATGTTCTTGCGCAGCAGCGGCTCGCCGCCGGTCAGCCGGATCTTCGTGACGCCTTGGGCGACAAAGAGCCGCGCCAGACGCTCGATTTCTTCGAGCGTCAACAGCGCCGAGTGCGGCAGGAACGGATAGTCCTTGTCGAACACGGCGCGCGGCATGCAGTACACGCAGCGGAAGTTGCAGCGGTCGGTGACCGAGATACGCAGATCGCGCATGGGCCGCGCAAGCGCATCGGCGACCACGCGTTGCGGGGCGCGGGCGATGCCGTCCTTCGGGAGGGGCGGCAGCGAGCGGGCGTCGGTCACAGGAATGATGCGTCGAGGCATGATGATTCTGATCAAGCGATGCTTATATTCTAGCCGAACCCCCGCGCGCCCACTGACGAGGGACAACGCGGAGACACCGGCGAAAAAGAAAAAGCCCGCCTGGCGGGCGGGCCTTTTCGGGTTGGTCGAACGATCCGTTATTGCGGGTGACGGACCGTCTCGACCTGCTGCATCGGCGTCGTGTCGGCCGGCGGTAGCGGTTTGCGCTCGCGCGCAACGCGCGCCGGCTTCACGATTTGCGCAGCGGATTCCTGCGCGGCCCGCAGCTTGTCGGCGTCGGTGTTGACCCACACGAGGCCAGCCGATTCGAGCATCGGACCCAGTGCTTCGGGCGCCAGCGCGGTCGACCGAGCGGGTTGTGCCACCGGTTGCGCGGCTTGCTGTGCGACCGGTTGTGCAGCCTGCTGCGCTGCCGGTCGCTCCACTGCCGGCGCCAGTGCCGGTGCCGGCTCGGCTGCGGCCTGGGCGGCCGGCTCAGTTGCCGGCGGAATCACCGGCTGCACGACAGGCTCGCTGACCGTCTGCGGCTCGCGCTGAACCTCGACCCGGGCGGCGACCGCTTCTTCGCGTGCGATCGGCGCTTCGGCGGGTTGCGTCTCGACGATGACCGGCGCCGCTTGCGGCGCCGGCTCGACCGCTGCCGGTGCTTCGGCGGCAGGCGTCGCCTCGATCGGCGCCGGTGCTTCCACTTGCGGCGCGGCCTTCGGCGCTTCGATCGGCGTCGGGGTCGGGGTCGGCGTGACAGCCGGTGTTTCGACCACGGCCGCGGGCGTCTGCGCCACTTCCTCGGCGCCCGGCAGCGCGGTCACGATAACCGTTTCGGCAACGACCTTGCTGACGACCACGCCGGTCTCTTCGACCGGTTGCGGCCGCGGCTCGACCGCGGCGGCGGCTTGCGCTCGAACCGGCGCTTCAGCCGGAGTTTCTTCCGAGGCCGCTTCTTCGGTGCCTGCGCCCCCTTCGAGCACGTCCGGTGCCGACGTCACCAGGTTGCCTTCCGCATCGCGCTCGCGGCGGCCGCCACGGCGACCGCGACGGCGACGACGGCGCTCCTCGCCGTCACGCGGCGTCGCTTCGTCGCCGGCCGGCATGCCGACGCCTTCGGCGACGTCGGTGGCGGTCACGGCGCTCGCGTCAGGCGTCAGCGCGTCGTTGCGGACGTCGAGCGCTTCCGCGTTTTCCTGCTGCTGGCGACGGCGCTCGCCACGCTCGCGGCGTTCGCCGCGCTCCTGGCGTTCGCCGCGCGGTGCGGCGGCTTCGGCCGACTCCGGGCGCTCCTGACCGCGCTCGACGCGCTCGATGCGCTGTTCGCGCGGCTCGCGGCCTTCACGCGCCTCGCGACTCTCACGGCTTTCACGCGGCTCGCGGCCTTCACGACCCTCGCGGCTTTCACGCGGCTCGCGATTGCCGCGCGGCTCCCGCGCCTCCCGTGCCTCGCGCGGTTCGCGTTCCTCGCGGCGCTGCGCCGGCTGGCCCTGACGGGCACCCGGTGCAGCCGCCTCGCCACGCGCTGCGGCATCGCGGCCACCGCCGCGACGGTTACGGTTGCGATCGCCGCCGCCGGTACGCTCGCCGCGTTCGGCGCGCTCGCCGCCGCGCGCTTCGCGCGCCGGACGAGCCGGCTTGTCAGTCTGGGCGACCGGTGCCGGCGCGGGCTGCGCAGCCGGCGCACCGGTAAAGAGACGCTTCAGCCATCCGATGAATCCGCCGTTTGCCGCCGGCGCGGCCACGGCCGGCGCGGCGGCCGTAACGGCTTCGGCCGGCTTCGTCGGCGCGCTCGGCGCCGGACGCTCCGGCGTGATGCCCTTGACCGCCGCTTCCTGCTTCGGCTTCACATCGGCGGCGCGCTTGCTGTAGCCGGTTTCGGACTCCAGTTCGCGGGCGGCTTCCTCGGCCATCTTCCACGACGCACGCGGATCGTCGAGGCGCGCATCGTCGTGACGCAGACGCTCGAGCTTGTAGTGCGGCGTTTCGAGATGCTTGTTCGGAATCAGCACGACGGCGACCTTGAAGCGCGACTCGATCTTGTTGATCTCCGAGCGCTTCTCGTTCAGCAGGAAGGCGGTCACCTCGACCGGCACCTGGCAGTGGATCGCCGCGGTGTTTTCCTTCATCGCTTCTTCCTGAATGATCCGCAGCACCTGCAGCGCGGACGATTCGGTATCGCGGATGTGGCCGGTGCCGTTGCAGCGCGGGCAGGTCACATGGCTGCCCTCGGACAGCGCCGGACGCAGCCGCTGGCGCGACAGCTCCATCAGCCCGAAGCGCGAGATCTTGCCCATCTGCACGCGTGCGCGGTCGTGGCGCAGCGCATCCTTCAGACGCTGCTCGACTTCGCGCTGGCTCTTCGCCGATTCCATGTCGATGAAATCGATCACGATCAGGCCGCCCAGGTCGCGCAGACGCAGCTGGCGCGCCACTTCGTCAGCCGCTTCGAGGTTCGTGCGCAGCGCGGTTTCCTCGATGTCGGCGCCCTTGGTCGCGCGCGCGGAGTTCACGTCGATCGCGACGAGCGCTTCCGTGTGGTCGATAACGATTGCGCCGCCGGACGGCAGAGGCACCGTGCGCGAGTACGCGGTCTCGATCTGGTGCTCGATCTGGAAGCGCGAGAAGAGCGGGACATCGTCGTGGTAGCGCTTCACCTTGCTGACATTGTCCGGCATCACGATATCCATGAAGGCGCGCGCCTGGTCATGGATTTCGGTCGTGTCGATCAGGATTTCGCCGATGTCGGGCTGGAAATAGTCCCGGATCGCGCGGATCACGAGACTCGATTCCAGGTAGATCAGCATCGGGGTGCCGGTCTGGCCGCTTTGCGATGCGGCTTCGATCGCGCGCCACAGTTGCAGCAGGTAGTTCAGGTCCCACTGCAGTTCCTCGGCGCTGCGTCCGATGCCGGCCGTGCGCGCGATGATGCTCATGCCGTCCGGCAGTTGCAGCTGCGCCATCGTTTCGCGCAGCTCCTGGCGGTCGTCGCCCTCGATGCGGCGCGACACGCCGCCGCCGCGCGGGTTGTTCGGCATCAGCACGAGGTAGCGGCCGGCGAGCGAGATGAACGTGGTGAGCGCAGCGCCCTTGTTGCCGCGTTCTTCCTTCTCGACCTGGACGATGAGTTCCTGGCCTTCCTTGAGGGCGTCCTGGATGCGCGCAGAGCGCATGTCGACGCCTTCGCGGAAGTACTGGCGGGCGACTTCCTTGAACGGCAGGAAGCCGTGGCGATCTTCGCCGTAGTTGACGAAACAGGCTTCGAGCGACGGCTCGATGCGCGTGACGATGCCCTTGTAGATATTGCCTTTGCGCTGTTCGCGCCCGGCGGTTTCGATGTCGATGTCGATCAGCTTCTGACCGTCGACGATGGCGACGCGCAGTTCTTCCTGCTGCGTCGCATTGAACAGCATGCGTTTCATTGAACGGCTCCAGTGCGGCTTCGCACGCGTGTCGTCTTGCGTCGCGCGGACGTGCCGCACGGCGCAAGGCGGGTCGTGGCGTGCCGCGCCTTGTTGTGTTTTCACAAGCACGCTGGAGCAGGAACGATGGCGGGGAGAATTGCCTTCAGGGCGCCCGATCCGGATATCGATCGTGGACGGGCCGCGGGGCACATGCGAAACACGGCTTCAAGAAACGGCGGAACCTGCCGCAGGGAGGGCAACGGCCTGGCTTTCCTGTCGTCCTCGATCCGTCGCGCGGGCAAGCTGCAGGCGGCAGCACCATTACGCGCGCTGCCGGCGGGATCGGGACGCGCGGCGGAGCCGCGCACGGGAAGCAATCAGAACGCCCGTCTTCCCCCTCGGGTGTCTCGCCACACTTGACGTCGCCATGCCCCGCACGATACCGCGGGGCACTTTTTCCTGGCGCTCGCCATGTTTTCGCCACCGACGCGTTCCGGAGCAGTCGCCTAGACCACCCCCGGAACACGCCAGATTAAATTCTTTATACCAACCTTCCGTTACCGTCGGAATCCACGCCGACCGAACGTGCCTGTGGGCGCCGTCCCTGCCGGGCGGGAATTCCGTGCGTGCAACTCGTTGCTTCTCGTAAGTGCGGGGTGAGCAACCAGCCCCGGGCGCAAGTAAAATAACGGTTTCTCGCTTGCTGCCTACGCAGGCCACGCGGTTTGGCGGATCGTCCGGCAAGCCCGCTGGCCAATCCACTGACCAGCCGATCAGCCGATCTGCCGTTCGGTCAACCGCCGTGGTGCGCTCGGCAAATTATATTCAGAATGAAAGGGTTAGGCAAAACATCCCAGAATCAGGTCGCAAGCGACCAGGTTTCTTTCGTCGAAATCGATGACGGCGCGGCCGGTCAGCGGATCGACAATTTTCTCGTGCGCGTCTGCAAGGGCGTGCCGAAAAGTCATATCTACCGGATTCTGCGCAGCGGGGAAGTCCGCGTGAACAAGGGCCGGATCGATGCGCAATATCGGCTCGAAGCTGGCGATGTCGTGCGCGTGCCGCCGATCCGCATCGCCGAAAAAACGGGGATCGATCCCGCGGCGCCGATTCCCTCCGCGCAGTTCGACGTGCTGTTCGAAGACGATGCGCTCCTCGTCATCAACAAGCCCGCGGGCGTCGCGGTGCACGGCGGCAGCGGCGTTGCGTTCGGCGTGATCGAGCAGATGCGCGAGATGCGCCCGCAAGGCCGGTTCCTCGAACTCGTGCACCGGCTCGATCGCGAAACCTCCGGCGTGCTGATGCTCGCGAAGAAGCGCTCGGCGCTCGTCGGCCTGCACGAGCAGATCCGCGACAACCGGATGGACAAGCGCTACTACGCGGCTGTCCACGGCGAGTGGGCGAGCGACTGGGGGCGTCGGCGCGCGGTCAAGGAGCCGCTGCACAAGTTTTTCACGCCCGACGGCGAGCGCCGCGTGCGGGTGCAGGCGGACGGGCTGCCGTCGCATACGGTGTTCAACCTCGTCGATCGCTGGCCGGGCTACGCGCTCGTCGAGGCGGAGCTGAAAACCGGCCGCACGCACCAGATCCGCGTGCATCTCGCGCATCTGGGGCTGCCGATCGTCGGCGACGCGAAATACGGCGACTTCGCGCTGAACAAGGCGCTCGCGCGCTCGAACGCGCGGCCCGGCATCAAGCGGATGTTCCTGCACGCGCACCGGCTCACGCTCACGCATCCGCTCACCGGCGAGACGCTGCGGTTCGACGCTCCGCTGCCGCCCGAGTGCCGCCGCTTCATCGACGAACTGAACGCGCTGCGCGACGCGGGGCGGCCGGCGAGCGCGCCGGCGGACGTCGGCGAATGACGCGCCACCACAATCGAACGAACGTTTGGAGAAGGACCGCATGGCCCGACAGCAATTTGACCTGATCGTGTTCGACTGGGACGGCACGCTGATGGATTCGACCGCGCACATCGCGCGCAGCATCCAGGCCGCGTGCCGCGACCTCGGGCTGCCGGTGCCCGCCGACGAAGCCGCGAACTACGTGATCGGCCTCGGCCTGCGCGAGGCGCTGCAGATCGCGGCGCCGACGCTCGATCCGGCCGAATATCCGCGTCTCGTCGAGCGGTACCGGTTCCACTTCCTGATCAAGGACCCGCAGATCCAGCTGTTCAGCGGCGTGAAGGAGATGCTGGTGGAGCTGCGTGACGCCGGCTATCTGCTTGGCGTCGCGACCGGCAAGAGTCGTGTCGGGCTGAATCGCGCGCTAGACCAGTTGCGTCTGACGAGCTTCTTCGACTGCACCCGCTGCGCCGACGAGACGTTTTCGAAGCCGCATCCGGCGATGTTGCAGGAACTGACGCGTGAACTGGGGCAGGAGCTGGCGCGCACGGTGATGATCGGCGACACGACGCACGACCTGCAGATGGCGCAGAACGCCGGCGCGGCGGGCATCGGCGTCGCGTACGGCGCGCATCCGGCGGCGTCGCTGCAGGCGTTGATGCCGCGTTACATCGCGCGCGACGTGTCGTCGCTCGTCGGCTGGCTGCGGGAACACGCATGAGCGACAGGTCCGCGCCGGTGCGTGTCTGCGCGTCGGACGAACTCGTCGACGGCGGGCCCGGGCGGCGCCTGCCGGCGTCGTTTGCGGGCGACGGCGCGGTCGTGTTCTTCGTGCGCTACGGCGGCGACGCGTACGGCTATCTGAACCGCTGCGCGCACGTGCCGATGGAGATGGACTGGGTCGAGGGCCAGTTCTTCGACACGTCCGGCCTCTATCTGATGTGCGCGACACACGGCGCGATTTACGCGCCCGATACCGGCAAGTGCGTCGGCGGCCCGTGCCGCGGGGCGCGGCTGCGTCCGGTGCGTGTCGAAGAACGGGACACACCGGACGGCCGTGCGGTATTCTGGCTGCCGGACGACGAACTGCGTCCGCTCGACCCCTGATCGTTCAGACTCCTCCGACCGCAACGCATGTCCGACCATCTGCCTCCTGAGCCGAACGCGGCTGCTTCACCGTCACCTGCTTCAACCCCGCCCGCCGCTGCCGAGGCGGCCGCTGCGCCAGGCTGGGAGCGCGCAGCGCTCGAACGGATCGCGCTCGCGGCGATCCACGAGCAACGCGCGGCGCGCCGCTGGAAAATCTTCTTCCGCTTCGCGTTCCTGATCGTGCTGCTGCTGTTTCTGTGGGGCCTCTTCAGCGTGTTCGGCGCGAAGGTCGAGACGGGTGGGCGACATACGGCACTCGTGTCGCTCGACGGCGAAATCTCGTCGGATAGCACCGCGAACGCCGACGATATCGACACCGCGCTGCAGAACGCATTCGAAGACTCCGGCACCGCCGGCGTGGTGCTGCACATCGACAGCCCCGGCGGCAGCCCGGTGCAGGCCGGCCTGATCAACGACGAGATCCGGCGCCTGCGCGCGAAATATCCGGCGATTCCGCTGTACGTGGTCGTCGGCGACATGTGCGCGTCGGGCGGGTATTACGTCGCGGTGGCGGCCGACAAGATCTATGTGAACAAGGCGAGCATCGTCGGCTCGATCGGCGTGCTGATGGACAGCTTCGGCTTTACCGGGTTGATGAACAAACTCGGCGTCGAGCGGCGGATGCGCACGGCGGGCGCGAACAAGGGCTTTTACGACCCGTTCTCGCCGGATACGCCGCAGATGGACGCGCATGCGCAGCAGATGCTCGATCAAATCCACGCGCAGTTCATCGACGCGGTGCGCACCGGGCGCGGCAAGCGTCTGCACGAGACGCCGGACATCTTCTCGGGCCTCTTCTGGACCGGGCAGAAGAGCGTCGAGATGGGACTCGCCGATGGTTTCGGCGATACGAACTATGTCGCGCGCGAGGTGATCAAGGCGCCGGATATCGTCGATTACACGGTCAAGCCGAGCCTGAGCGACCGGGTGGCGCGGCGCTTCGGCACGTCGATCGGGTCGGCCGCGGTGCATTCGCTGATCGGCAGTGTGCGGATGGCGCTGCACTGACGTTTTCCCGCCTGGATAGAGTAAAGCGGCGGCCGCGCGCGAAGCGCGGCCGCCGCTCTTTCTTGCCGGGCGCCTTCAGTTCGCGAGCAGCAGGAATATCGCGGGCCGCTTGTGCAGATCCGGCGCGGCGGCTTTCTTCCAGTCGGACACCGGGCGGCTCGCGATCGTCTCGGTTGGCAGCGTCAGGTCGACCGCCACGCAGACGAGCGTCGACGGCGCGCACGTCGCAAGCAGCGTGTCGAGCAGCGCGCGGTTGCGATAGGGCGTCTCGATGAAGATCTGCGTCTGTTTCGACTTGCGGGACTGCTGTTCGAGATCGCGCAGGCGTTTCGCGCGCTCCGATGCGTCGACCGGCAGATAGCCGTGAAACGCGAAGCTCTGTCCGTTCAGCCCCGACGCCATCAGCGCAAGCAGAATCGAACTCGGCCCGACGAGCGGCACGACGCGAATCCCGCGCTCGTGTGCGCGCCGTACCAGCAGCGCGCCCGGATCGGCGACCGCCGGCACGCCGGCTTCGGACACGAGGCCCGTGTCGACGCCCGCCAGCAGCGGCGCGAGCAGTCGGTCGATCTCGGCGGGCGGCGTGTTCACGTTCAGCTCGCGAATCTCGATTTCCTGGATCGGACGCGTCGTGCCGACGCGCTTCAGGAACGCCCGCGTGGTCTTCGCGTTCTCGCCGATGTAACTCGCGAGCGCGCCCGCGCGTTCGCGCACGGGCGCCGGCAGCACGGCGGCGAGCGCGGCGTCGTCGCCGTCGCCGAGCGTGTTCGGGATCAGGTAGAGCGTGCCTTTCATCGCGTCTCCAGCAGCGGGTAACCGGCGGCGATCAGCATCCGCGTGAGCGCGATCAGCGGCAGGCCGATCAGCGCGGTCGGATCGTCGGAGTCGATCGCATCGAGCAGCGCGATCCCGAGGCCCTCGGACTTCGCGCTGCCGGCGACGTCGTAGGGCTTTTCGGCGTGCAGGTACGCGTCGAGCGCCGCGTCGGACAGCATGCGAAAACGCACCGTCGTCACGACATCGACGGTATCCGTTCGGCCAGTTGCGGTGTCGAACAGCGATAGCGCACTATGGAACAACACTTCGCGGCCGCGCATTGCCTGCAGTTGCGCCAGCGCGCGCTCGTGCGTGCCGGGCTTGCCGATCTGGTGGCCGTCGAACGTCGCGACCTGATCCGACCCGATCACCAGCGTGCGGCCCGCGTCGGCAGGCAGCGAGTCGGCCACTGCGCGGGCCTTGGCTTCGGCAAGGCGCAGCGCGGTCGCTTCGGGCGTTTCGCCGGCATGCGGCGTCTCGTCGACGGCGGGCACGGCAGTGCGAAACGGAATGCGCAGGCGCTCGAGCAGTTCGCGGCGATAGCGCGAACTGGACGCGAGAATCAGCGCGGGACGGCCTTCGTGCGGGCCTCGGGCGGGAATGACGGAGTCGGACATGTCGATCGGAAGAGGGTGGAGGGCGTTCTCGGGCGCGGTTCGGAGCGCGAAAAACGCGGCTGTGGGGCCAGTTGCACGCCCACCGTTAAGTGTTTGACTCGTAAAGACAAAGGCGATATTATTTTGGGCTTTTCATCGTGACCCTTGCCTTTAGGCGCCTGAAAGAGCGATGAGCGGGGCCGGCCAAGCAAGTGGCAGGGAGTACACAATGACGGAACGTTCGACTGGGCATTCGGGCAAGCCGGGGTCGAAACCTGGCAAGCCGGGCGACAAGCCGGCTGGCGCCGTTGATCGGCCAAATTCGCTCAATCCGCGCGATTTCGACCTTTTCGAATTCGCGCGCAGCGGGCGCGACGCGGCAGGCATGGTGCGCGTGTCGCAACTGCCGCGCATGTTAAACGAAGTCCCGGCCGAGGTGCGAGCCGAAGTCGTCGCCAACTCGCCGGATCGCGATACCGCGTTTTCGTGGCGGGCGGAAGGCTCGACTCGGGCGGAATTGCAGGACGACGGCACCGAGGGTCGCCAGCCGTATCTGCGCATGGCCATCCACGGTAGTGCGTGGCTCGAATGTCAGCGTTGTCTCGCTCCGTACGAGCAGGCGTTCGACGTCGACGCGACCTACCGGATCGTGGCCACGGAAGAAGAGGCGGACGAGTTTCCGCTCGACGACGATGAAGTCGAAGTGATCGTGGGCTCGCGCCATTTCGATCTCGTCGACTTGATCGAAGAGGAGCTGTTGCTGTCGCTGCCGCTCGTGCCGAAGCACGACGTTTGTCCGGAAGTACACGAAAGCCTCGCCTCGGGTGCCGATGGCACGGACGGCGTGGATTCCGTCGACGACGTGCCGGAGCAGGAGGTCGACTCTGAACGCGCGAATCCGTTCGCGGCGCTCGGTTCGCTGAAGAAGGACGATCCCGGCAGCACGCACTGACAGACGTTCGTCGGATTGCGCGGGTTTTAGTTTGTGTGGGCCAGGACCTGAGTCGGGCCGCCGTACAGGTGGCTGGAGGCCGGTTCCGGCTGTGTTAGAATTCGGAAAATTTTCAGGAGTTATCATGGCTGTTCAACAAAACAAGAAGTCGCCGTCGAAGCGCGGCATGCACCGCTCGCACGATTTCCTCACCGGCGCGCCGCTGGCTGTTGAGCCGAGCACGGGCGAAGTGCATCTGCGTCACCACATCAGCCCGAACGGCTACTACCGCGGCAAGAAAGTCGTCAAGACCAAGAACGACTAAATCGTTCCGGCATGCTGCGCCGCCATGGCGCGGCACCGGTCGATCCGTTCGCTTGATCATCTTTCCCGGCTCGGCAACAAAAGGCGGCATTCAACTGCCGCTTTTTTATGCCTGAAATCCGTCGCACTCCATGACTGTTACGCTCACGATAGATTGCATGGGAGGCGACCACGGTCCGTCCGTGACGGTGCCTGCCGCAGTCCATTTCGTTCGATCGCATCCCGATGCGCACCTGATGCTGGTGGGCGTCGAGGCGGCGATCCGCGCCCAGTTGAAAAAGCTGAAGGCGCAAGACGATCCCGCGCTCGCGATCATCCCAGCGACCGAGGTCGTTGCGATGGACGACCCGGTCGAAGTCGCGCTGCGCAAGAAGAAAGACTCGTCGATGCGCGTCGCGCTCAATCGCGTGAAGGACGGCGAGGCGCAGGCCTGCGTGTCCGCGGGCAACACCGGCGCGCTGATGGCCGTGTCTCGCTATGTGCTGAAGACGCTCGCGGGCATCGAGCGCCCGGCAATCGCGTTCGCGCTTCCCAATCCCACCGGCTACACGACGATGCTCGACCTCGGTGCGAACGTCGACTGCGAGCCGCAGCATCTGCTGCAGTTCGCGGAGATGGGGCACGCGCTCGTCGCCGCGCTCGAAGGCAAGGAGCGCCCGACGATAGGGCTCCTGAACATCGGCGAAGAAGTCATCAAGGGTAACGAAACAATCAGGCGCGCGGGCGAGCTGCTGCGCGCGAGCACGCTGAATTTCCGCGGCAACGTGGAAGGCAACGACATTTACAAGGGTGCCGTCGACGTGATCGTCTGTGACGGCTTCGTTGGGAATGTCGCGCTGAAAACGTCGGAGGGCCTCGCGCAGATGCTCAACGACATGATCAAGGAAGAGTTCGGCCGCTCCTGGCTGACCCGGCTGATGGCGCTCGCCGCGATGCCGGTGCTGCTGCGTTTCAAGAAGCGTGTCGATCATCGTCAATACAACGGTGCGGCGCTGCTCGGACTGCGCAGTCTCGTGATCAAGAGCCACGGTTCGGCCGACGCGTACGCGTTTGAGTGGGCGATCAAACGCGGGTATGATGCCGTCAAAAACGGCGTGCTGGAGCGCCTCGCGCGCGCCATGGAAGATAACGCCGGTTCGCTCGAACAGGCGGCACGCAATACCGATGGCGACAAGGGCGGCGGCCAGACCGGTTCGCTGCCGGGCCAGCTGGCGGAGCCCGGCGCCGCATAATCCTCGAAGGCATGATGGCTCAATCGACTCTCTATTCCCGCGTGCTCGGCACTGGCAGCTATCTTCCGCCGGAGCGCGTCACCAACCAGGATCTCGCTGATCGCCTCGCCGCGAGAGGCATCGAGACGAGCGACGAATGGATCGTCGCACGCACGGGCATCCATTCGCGTTACTTCGCTGCGCCCGACGTGACGACGAGCGAGCTCGCGTTCAACGCATCGCAGCGTGCGATCGAAGCGGCGGACGTCGATCCGCAGTCGATCGATCTGATCATCGTCGCGACGTCCACGCCCGACTTCGTGTTTCCGAGCACCGCGTGTCTTCTGCAGAACAAGCTCGGGATCCGCAATCACGGCGCTGCGTTCGACGTGCAGGCGGTCTGTTCGGGCTTCGCGTATGCAGTCTCCGTTGCCGACAGCCTGATTCGCACCGGCCAGCATCGCACCGCGCTCATCGTCGGTGCCGAAACGTTCTCGCGCATTCTCGATTTCAACGACCGCACGACGTGCGTGCTGTTCGGCGACGGCGCCGGCGCGGTGATCCTGTCCGCGTCCGACACGCCGGGCGTGCTGTCGAGCGCGCTGCACGCGGACGGCAGCTATGCGCACATCCTGTGTACGCCGGGCAACGTGAACGGCGGGGCCATCGCCGGTAACGCGTTCCTGCACATGGACGGCCAGGCCGTGTTCAAGCTCGCGGTCAACGTGCTCGAAAAGGTCGCGCTCGAAGCCATCGACAAGGCGCAACTGACGCCCGATCAGATCGACTGGCTGATTCCGCACCAGGCGAACATCCGCATCATGCAGGGCACCTGCCGCAAGCTCGGCCTGCCGCAGGAACGGATGGTCGTGACGGTCGGCGAGCACGGCAACACGTCGGCGGCGTCGATTCCGCTCGCGCTCGACGTCGCGGTTCGCGACGGCCGCATCAAGCGCGGTCAGAACGTGCTGATCGAAGGCGTGGGCGGCGGCTTCACCTGGGGCGCGTCCGTCATCCGCTACTGAGCGCCGTGCGATGTGCCGCCCGTGCGTTGCCGCGTCGGGCGTCGCCGGCGGGCCGGCGCGCATCGTTCTCGCGGTGCTTGCGATTACGCACCGGCATTCGCATCTGAATTGATAAAACTTGGGGACGTCATGAAATTCGCGTTCGTTTTTCCCGGGCAGGGCTCGCAGTCGGTCGGCATGCTCAATGCTTTCGCCGACAACGCTGTCGTGCGCGAGACGCTCGAGGAAGCGTCCGACGCACTCGGCCAGGATCTCGGCAAACTGATCGCCGAGGGGCCCGCCGAAGAGCTGAGCCTGACCACCAACACGCAACCGGTGATGCTGACCGCCGCGTACGCGGTGTACCGCGCATGGCAGCAGGCCGGCGGCCCGGCGCCCGCGATCGTCGCGGGCCACAGCCTCGGCGAATACACGGCGCTCGTCGCGGCGGGCGCGCTCGCGTTTCGTGACGCCGTGCCGCTCGTGCGTTTTCGCGCACAGGCGATGCAAAACGCGGTGCCGGTCGGCGAGGGCGGCATGGCCGCGATCCTCGGTCTCGACGACGACACCGTGCGCGCCGTGTGCGCCGAAGCGTCGGCGACGGGCGGCATCGTCGAAGCGGTGAACTTCAATGCACCGTCGCAGGTCGTGATCGCCGGTCATAAGCCGACGGTCGAGAAGGCCTGCGAAATCGCGAAGGCGAAAGGCGCGAAGCGCGCGCTGCCGCTGCCGGTGTCGGCGCCGTTCCACTCGTCGCTGCTGAAGCCGGCGTCCGATCAGCTGCGCGACTATCTCGCCGATGTGTCGCTCACCGCGCCGGCGATTCCGGTCGTGAACAACGTCGACGTCGCGATCGTCAGCGACCCGGCCGCGATCCGGGACGCGCTCGTGCGTCAGGCCGCAGGCGCAGTGCGCTGGGTCGAGTGCGTGCAGGCGATCGCCGCGCAAGGCGTCACGCACGTGCTCGAATGCGGTCCCGGCAAGGTGCTCGCGGGCCTCACGAAGCGAATCGACGGCAACCTGACGGGCGCGGCGGTCGTCGACCCCGCGTCGCTCGACGAAGCGCTGAAGCTCGTCGCCTGACGCCTGACGCCTGACGCCCGACGCCCGACGCAAACGACGGCCCGCCAGTCACGCTCGAACCGCTTACGCAGCACGTTCGATTAGCGGCGGCCGCATACCGGATCTCATCGATGGAAAAGACTCTCGACAAACAGACTGCTCTCGTGACCGGCGCGTCGCGCGGCATCGGCCGCGCGATCGCGCTCGAACTCGCGCGCCAGGGCGCGACAGTGATCGGCACCGCGACGAGCGACGCCGGCGCGCAGGCGATCACCGCCGCGCTCGCGGCGGAAGGCTTCGCGGGCCGCGGCGCGGTGCTCAACGTGAACGACGCTGCGGCGGCCGAAGCGCTGATCGACAGCATCGTGAAGGAATTCGGCGCGCTCGCGATCCTCGTGAACAACGCGGGCATCACGCAGGACCAGCTCGCGATGCGGATGAAGGACGACGAGTGGGATGCGGTCATCGACACGAACCTGAAGTCGGTGTTCCGCCTGTCGCGTGCCGTGCTGCGCCCGATGATGAAGGCGCGCGGCGGACGCATCGTCAACATCACGTCGGTGGTGGGCTCGGCGGGAAACCCCGGCCAGGCGAACTACGCAGCGGCGAAGGCTGGCGTCGCGGGCATGACCCGTGCGCTCGCGCGCGAAATCGGCAGCCGCGGCATTACGGTGAATTGCGTCGCGCCGGGCTTCATCGATACCGATATGACGAAGGACCTGCCGGCCGAACAGCAGGCCGCGCTGAAAACGCAGATTCCGCTTGGCCGCCTCGGCAGCCCGGAAGACATTGCGCATGCGGTCGCGTTTCTCGCGTCGCCGCAGGCGGGCTACATCACCGGCACGACGCTGCATGTCAACGGCGGCATGTACATGTCTTAACCGGATTCAGGTAGTATCCGCGCGTCGCTGCGTCACGCTTTGGCGTGGGCTTTGCGTCACTGACGAGCCGCCGCGCGGGCTGCCGGTCTGGAACCTTGAGCGGCGCAATTTTGCCGGGTCAAACCTGATAAAATGCGCGCACTCGTATTTCTGAACTAACTTTCCCTTGGAGGGGTAATGGACAACATCGAACAGCGCGTCAAGAAGATCGTCGCGGAACAACTGGGTGTCGCGGAAGCCGAAATCAAGAACGAAGCGTCATTCGTGAACGATCTGGGCGCCGACTCGCTCGACACCGTCGAGCTGGTGATGGCCCTCGAAGACGAATTCGGCATGGAAATCCCGGACGAGGAAGCCGAAAAGATCACCACCGTCCAGCAGGCGATCGACTACGCGCGCGCTAACGTCAAGGCTTAAGTCTGGCGTACCGGCGGGCGCAAACGCGTCTGCCAGGCTGGCGCCGGCAAGCCAGTGAAGCTGTCTCCTGTGGCCGGCACCGCCCGTCAGCACATTCGCCAAAGATGCCGCGTGCGTTCCTTGCATCTGCCGCGTGCATTCATGCGTTATCCGTGCGCTGTCGTACGCTAGCCGGCTAACTAGCCACAGGGCTCACAGGAGCATCTCCTGTGGTTTCTGTGGCTTTTGCTTTTGTCATTCTATGGAAAAGGGGTTACCGTGAGCCGCCGTCGTGTTGTTGTTACAGGCCTGGGACTGATTTCGCCTGTTGGCAATAATGTTGCCGATGGGTGGGCCAATCTGGTCGCCGGCAAATCAGGCATCGCCAACATCACCCGTTTCGACGCGTCGAACTTCTCGACGCGTTTCGCCGGTGAAGTGAAGGGCTTCAATATCGAGGACTACATCCCCGCCAAGGAAGCCCGCCACATGGATACGTTCATCCATTACGGCATCGCGGCCGGCATCCAGGCGATGCAGGATAGCGGCTTCGAGATCACCGAAGAGAATGCGGAGCGCGTCGGCGTCGTCGTCGGCTCGGGCATCGGTGGCCTGCCGATGATCGAAGTCACGCAGACGGAATTGCTGAACCGCGGCCCGCGCCGCATTTCGCCGTTCTTCGTGCCGGCGTCGATCATCAACATGATCTCCGGCCACCTGTCGATCAAGTACGGGTTGAAGGGCCCGAACCTCGCAATGGTGACGGCCTGTACGACCGGTCTGCACTGCATCGGCGAGGCGTCGCGCCTGATCGAGTACGGCGACGCTGACGTGATGATCGCGGGCGGCGCCGAAGCGACAGTGTCGCCGCTCGGCATCGGCGGCTTCGCGGCGGCGCGCGCGCTGTCGCAGCGCAACGACGACCCGGCCACCGCCAGCCGCCCGTGGGACAAGGACCGCGACGGTTTCGTGCTCGGCGAGGGCGCCGGCGTGATGGTGCTCGAAGAGTACGAACACGCGAAGGCCCGCGGCGCGAAGATCTACGCCGAAGTGGGCGGCTACGGGATGAGCAGCGATGCCTTCCACATGACCGCGCCGCCCGAAAACGGCGACGGCGCACGACGCTGCATGCTGGCCGCGCTGCGCAACTCGGGCGTGAACGTCGACGAAGTGAACTGGCTGAGCGCCCACGGCACGTCGACGCCGCTCGGCGACCTCGCGGAAACCATCGCGATCAAACGCGCATTCGGCGACCACGCGAAGCAGATCGTCGTCAACTCGACGAAGTCGATGACCGGGCACCTGCTCGGCGGCTCGGGCGGCCTCGAATCGGTGTTCACGGTGCTCGCCGTGCACAACCAGGTGTCGCCGCCGACGATCAACATCTTCAATCAGGATCCGGAGTGCGATCTCGACTACTGTGCGAACACCGCGCGGGAGATGAAGATCGACGTCGCGCTGAAGAACTCGTTCGGGTTCGGCGGCACGAACGGCACGCTGGTTTTCAAGCGTCACGCTTGATTTCGCTTTCGCGAATAGCGGCTTCGCCGGCCAGTCCGGCGGGCCGCGATCCCCTTTCTCCGGCGGCGCGCGCTGGCGCGCGCCGTCTCTCGCTGCGCCCGTCCGCGGCGCTCTTGGCCATCCTCGTCTTCAGTCTGTTGATCGCCGCTGCCGCGCTGTGGACCACGCTCACGTCGTCGATCGGCGTCTTGCGTGCGATTCCGGCGACGCTCGCGTTCGCGGCGGCCGCGGCGCTGCGTATTCTCACGTGGCGACGCTCCCAACCTGCCGTCATCGAAATCGGGGCGAATGGCGTCCAGGCATTGGCACGCGACGGCACGACTGTCGCGTGCGGTCCGCTGACCGGTTATTCGCAGTGGGGCGCGTCGCTTCTCGTGCTCGCCGTCGGTGCGAGGCGGCAGCGGCGCGCGTTGTTCGTCGCCGCTGACGCGCTGTCGGCAGAGTCGTTTCGTGAGCTGGCCGTCCGCGCCCGAAGCGCGGTCGGTCGTTGATGCGGCCATCGGGCGAACGGCCGTCGAGTCGGAGCGTCCGACCCTGTAACCACTGTAACGGGTGTTACGCGCGTAACGTTAGCGGGTGACGGGAAGGCTACAATGGTGCCCCCGCGTCCACTTACTAGCTAACGGATTTTCAGGTGAGCGAAAAAGAAATCGATCAGCTGCTGGTCGAGCGCGTGCAGAAGGGCGACAAGGCGGCGTTCGAACTGCTGGTCTCCAAGTACCACCGCAAGATCATCCGGTTGATCTCGCGCCTCGTGCGGGACCCCGCAGAGGTCGAGGACGTAGCCCAGGACGCATTCATCAAGGCGTATCGTGCATTGCCGCAGTTTCGCGGCGAGTCGGCGTTTTACACGTGGTTGTACCGGATTGCCGTCAATACGGCGAAGAATTACCTTGCGACACAAGGTCGGCGAGCGCCCACTTCGACTGAAGCCGATGCGGAAGAAGCTGAAACTTTCTCGGATGCCGATCAACTAAGGGATATCAATACGCCCGAGTCGATGTTGATGAGCAAGCAGATCGCGCAGACGGTCAACGCAGCGATGGCGATGCTGCCGGAAGAACTGCGCACTGCGATCACGCTTCGGGAAATTGAAGGGTTGAGCTATGAGGAAATCGCCGAGATGATGGGTTGCCCAATCGGCACCGTCAGATCGAGAATTTTCCGCGCTCGCGAAGCCATTGCGGCAAAATTGCGTCCGCTGCTGGATACACCGGAAGGCAAGCGCTGGTAAGCCGGCGACCGTCCGGGCACGGATCCGGTTCACAGGGGTGGTTGGTGTCACCAGGCGGCCCGCGGTGGGCGTCTGAAAGGAATGGGGAGCATCATGGGGGCGATCTCGATGCAATCGGTGCCAGGCTCGCGCGGCGAGCGGTTGTCCGCGATCGTCGACGGCGAGCTGCCGGTCGGCGAGCATTCGAGCAGTATCTTTTCTGACTTCGATCGCGACGATCGCTTGCAGTGGTCGAGCTATCACCTGATCGGCGACGTATTGCGCTCGGACGATCTCGCGCTGAATCCGGCGGCGAGCGACGCATTCATGGCCCGCTTCGCGGCGCGCCTCGAATCCGAACCGCACGTGCTGGTCCCTGCGGTGGCGGCTGCGCCGGGTGCATCGGCACCGTCGGCGGCCCGCCTGCTGCTCGGTCTGCGCCGACGCGTCGTGCCGACCCTCGCCGTCGCGGCGGCCGCCGCCACGCTCACCTGGATCGTGGTGCCGCAGATGCACGGCATCGGCGACGGCGGCGCCCAGGTCGCGTCGCTGCAGTCGTCGCGCGGCAACGACGTGCAGCGGGTCGCAATGGCGTCCGTTCCGTCACAGGACGGCAATATCATCCGCGACGCGCGACTCGATCAATATCTCGAAGCGCATCAGCAATTCGCGCAGCAGCCGGTGATGATGGACTCGATGCCGCCGATCCGTTCCGCGGCCCTTACTACGCGAGGCCAGTAAGCCTGATGCAGACAAAGCGGGGAAATAGAACGACGATATGGGGGCGGCTGCCGGTTTTCCTGTGCTGTGCAGCCGTATTGCTAACCGCTCTGTCCGAAGCGCCGTGCGCGCAGGCGCAGCCCGCGTCCGCCGCAGACCCCGCGGCGCGCAAATCCGCTGCACAGTGGCTCGACCGGATTCGCGTCGCGGCCCAGCAGCAGAACTACGAAGGCACGTTCGTCTATCAACGCGGCGATTTCGTCCAGTCGACGCGGATCACGCATTATGCGACCCGCAACGACGGCGAATACGAGCAGCTCGAAAGTCTCGACGGCAAGCCGCGCAAGATGCTGCGCCATAACGACGACCTGTACACGTTCGTGCCCGAGCGGCATCTGCTGGTCGTCGAAAAGCGGCAGAACAAGGACTCATTCCCGTCGCTGCTCGCGACGAGCGGCGACGAAGTGCTTGCGTTCTACGAGCCGAGGCTCGTCGGCACCGATCGCGTCGCCGGCGTCGATGCGCAGGTGATCCAGCTCGATCCGAAAGATGCGTACCGCTTCGCGTACCGGTTGTGGGCCGACCAGAAGACGGGCCTGCTGCTGCGCGCGCAGACGCTCGATCCGAACGGCCAGGTACTCGAACAGTTGTCGTTCACGCAGGTCCGCGTCGGCGTTCCGGTCGACAAGACGCCGATTGCGAACGACATGCGCAACACAACCGGCTGGACGGTCGTGCATCCGCCGCTCGAAACGGTCGACATGGAAGCGCAGGGCTGGACGTTCCCGTCGGCAGTGCCGGGATTTCGCAAGATTCGCGAGCTGCGCCGGCCGATGGCCGCGCGCGACGCGAAGGATCCGCCGATTCCGGTCGATCAGGCGGTGTTCACCGACGGGCTCGCGGCGATCTCGATCTTCGTCGAGCCGGTCGAGCACAACAGCCGCAAGGAGGGCACCGGCAGCAGCGGTGCCACGCACGTGCTGGTGAAGCGTCGCGGCGACTACTGGATCACGCTCCTCGGCGAAGTTCCCGAGACGACGTTGCAGCAATTTGCGGCTGCCATAGAATACAAGGCTCCCAGGTAACCCTTCCGGCTGACTACGATATGACGATCTTCCCGGTGCGCAAATTCTTCGCGGCCGCGGTGGTGGCTGTTTGCCTGCCGTTCGCGCCGCACGCGGCGTCGGCGGCGCCGGCGGCCGCGAATCTGCCCGACTTTACCGATCTCGTCGACAAGGTCGGCCCGGCGGTCGTCAACATTCGCACCACGGCGCACGTGCCGACCTCGCAGGGCGGGCTGCCGCCCGGTCTCGACGACGGCGACATGTCCGAATTCTTCCGCCGCTTCTTCGGCATTCCGATGCCGCAGGGGCCGCAAGGGCAAGGCCCCGGCCAGACGCCGCCCGGCGCGCCGGACTCGTCGTCGCCCGACAACGGCAACGACACCGAGCAGAACAGCGGCGTCGGCTCCGGCTTCATCCTGTCGGCGGACGGCTACGTGATGACGAACGCGCACGTCGTCGACGACGCGGACAGCATCTACGTGACGCTGACCGACAAGCGCGAATACAAGGCGAAGCTGATCGGCGTCGACGAGCGCACCGACGTGGCGGTCGTGCGGATCAACGCGTCGAATCTGCCGGTCGTCACGATCGGCGACTCCAACAAGGTGCGCGTCGGCGAATGGGTCGTCGCGATCGGCTCGCCGTTCGGCCTCCAGAACACGGTGACGGCCGGCATCGTCAGCGCGAAGGGACGCGACACGGGCGACTATCTGCCGTTCATCCAGACCGACGTCGCGGTGAATCCGGGCAACTCCGGCGGTCCGCTGATCAACATGCAAGGCGAAGTGATCGGCATTAACTCGCAGATCTACAGCCGTACCGGCGGCTTCATGGGGATTTCGTTCGCGATTCCGATCGACGAGGCGATGCGCGTCGCCGACCAGCTGAAGGCATCCGGCAGGGTCGTGCGAGGTCGCATCGCGGTCGCGATCGGCGAGGTGACGAAGGACGTCGCGGATTCGCTCGGGCTGCCGAAGGCGCAGGGCGCGATGGTCAGCAGCGTCGAGCCGGGCGGCCCGGCCGACAAGGCGGGCGTGCAGCCGGGCGACATCATCCTGAAGTTCGACGGCCACGCGGTCGACTCGGCGACGGACCTGCCGCGCATGGTCGGCGACACGAAGCCCGGCACGAAGACGACAGTCACCGTGTGGCGCAAGGGCCAGACGCGCGAGCTGCCGATCACGGTCGTCGAGATGCAGACCGACAAGGCGGCGAAGGCCGCGCTGAAGAAGGCGCCGCCGCCGAAGCCGCATCCGTCGAATTCGCTTGGCATCGCGGTCACCGACATTCCGGCCGACCAGCAAAACGAGCTGAAGCTGCATGGCGGCGTGCAGGTCGTCGCGGTCGAGGGCGCGGCGGCGCGCGCCGGGCTGCAGCGCGGCGACATGGTCTTGCGCGTCGGCGACGTCGACATCACGAGCGCGAAGCAATTCGACGAAGTGACGTCGAAGCTCGATCCGCAGAAGACCGTCGCGGTGCTCGTGCGGCGCGGCGACAACACGCAGTATGTGCCGCTGAAGCCGCGCGCTTCGGCGCCGAAGTGATCGGGCGTGAGTGGCGCGCGCGCCGCGGACGCGCCGCATCTGGTTCTGTACGGGCGCGCATGGTGTCACCTGTGTGACGACATGCGCACCGCGCTCGCGCCGCTCATCGCCGGCATGTCGGTGCGGCTCGATGTGATCGACGTCGACTCCGACCCCGCGCTTTGCGCGCGCTACGACGAGCTGGTGCCGGTGCTGGTTTGCGACGGCATCGAGCTGTGTCACTACCGTCTGGACGAGCCGCGCGTGCGGGCCGCGCTTGCGCGGCGCTCCCGCTAGCCGTTTGCCGGTCTTGTGGCAATGCGCCGGGCGGCCCCCTTTTCGGCTAAAATAGGCCGGTTTTTCATCTGTTTACAAAGGCGTGCTCTGCTTTTCGGACGGGCGCGCCTTTTTCGCTTGATCGGCACTGAATGAATCATATTCGTAACTTCTCGATCATTGCGCACATCGACCATGGCAAGTCGACGCTCGCCGATCGCATCATCCAGTTGTGCGGCGGCCTGTCCGACCGCGAAATGGAATCGCAGGTGCTCGACTCGATGGATCTCGAACGCGAGCGCGGCATCACGATCAAGGCGCAGACTGCCGCGTTGTCCTATCGGGCGCGCGATGGCGAGGTCTACAACCTGAACCTGATCGACACGCCGGGGCACGTGGACTTCTCGTACGAGGTGAGCCGCTCGCTGTCCGCGTGCGAGGGCGCGCTGCTCGTCGTCGACGCGAGTCAGGGCGTCGAGGCGCAGACGGTCGCGAACTGCTACACCGCGATCGAACTCGGCGTCGAAGTGGTGCCGGTGCTGAACAAGATCGATCTGCCCGCCGCGAACCCGGAAAACGCGATCGCCGAGATCGAAGACGTGATCGGCATCGACGCGGCCGACGCGACGCGCTGCAGCGCGAAGACCGGCGTCGGCGTCGAGGACGTGCTCGAAGCGCTGATCGCCAAGGTCCCGCCGCCGAAGGGCGATCCGGACGCGCCGTTGCAGGCGTTGATCATCGATTCGTGGTTCGACAACTACGTCGGCGTCGTGATGCTCGTGCGCATCGTCAACGGCACGCTGCGCCCGAAGGACAAGATCAAGCTGATGGCGACCGGCGCCCAGTATCCGGTCGAGCACGTCGGCGTGTTCACGCCGAAGTCGCGCGATCTCGAAGCGCTGTCCGCGGGGCAGGTGGGCTTCATCATCGCCGGCATCAAGGAACTCGCGGCGACGAAGGTCGGCGACACCGTCACGAACGCGGCGAAGCCCGCCGCCGAGCCGCTGCCCGGCTTCAAGGAAGTGAAGCCGCAGGTGTTCGCGGGCCTCTATCCGGTCGAGGCGAATCAGTACGACGCGCTGCGCGAATCGCTCGAAAAGCTGAAGCTGAACGATGCGTCGCTGCAGTACGAGCCGGAAGTGTCGCAGGCGCTCGGCTTCGGTTTCCGCTGCGGCTTCCTTGGGCTGTTGCACATGGAGATCGTGCAGGAGCGTCTCGAGCGCGAATTCGACATGGACCTGATCACGACGGCGCCGACCGTCGTGTACGAGGTCGTGCAGCGCGACGGCACCGTGCTGATGGTCGAGAATCCGGCGAAAATGCCGGACCCGTCGAAGATCGAGGAGATCCGCGAGCCGATCGTCACCGTGAACCTGTATATGCCGCAGGACTATGTCGGCTCGGTGATCACGCTGTGCACGCAAAAGCGCGGCGCGCAGATCAACATGCAGTATCACGGCCGCCAGGTGCAGCTCACGTACGAAATTCCGATGGCGGAGATCGTGCTCGACTTCTTCGACCGGTTGAAGTCGGTGTCGCGCGGCTATGCGTCGATGGACTACGAGTTCAAGGAATACCGCGCGTCGGACGTCGTGAAGGTCGACATGCTGATCAACGGCGACAAGGTCGACGCGCTGTCGGTGATCGTGCACCGCTCGCAGTCGCAATACCGCGGCCGCGAGGTCGCGGCGAAGATGCGCGAGATCATTCCGCGCCAGATGTACGACGTCGCGATCCAGGCAGCGGTCGGCGCGCACATCATCGCGCGCGAGAACATCAAGGCGCTGCGCAAGAACGTGCTCGCGAAGTGCTATGGCGGCGACATCACGCGCAAGAAGAAACTGCTGGAGAAACAGAAAGAAGGCAAGAAACGGATGAAGCAGGTGGGCTCAGTCGAAATTCCCCAGGAAGCCTTCCTTGCGATTCTCCGGGTCGAAGACAAATAAGATCGAACACTGGACCGTCTAATGAATTTTGCACTGATTCTTTTTGTGCTCGTCGTCTTGACGGGCCTTGCATGGGTTGCGGATAAACTGGTTTTCCTGCCGGGCAGGCGGCGCGCCGCCGAAGCGGCGGTCGCGGAGTTCGACCGACAGCAGGCGCGCGTCGGCGAGCGTTTCGCCGACGAGAACGCACCGGTCACGCGGCAGAAGCTGCGTAACGAGAAGCTGCGCCAGCCGTGGTGGCTCGAATACACGGCGAGCTTCTTCCCGGTCATCCTGGTCGTGTTTCTCGTGCGCTCGTTCGTGGTCGAGCCGTTCAAGATTCCGTCCGGATCGATGGTGCCGACGCTGCTCGTCGGCGACTTCATCCTCGTGAACAAGTTCCACTACGGCATCCGTCTGCCGATCACGAACACGCGCGTGACGCAAGGCTCGCCGGTCAAGCGCGGCGACGTGATCGTGTTCCGCTATCCGAAGGACGAGTCGGTCGACTACATCAAGCGCGTGATCGGCCTGCCGGGCGACGTCGTCGCGTATCAGGACAAGCGTCTGACGGTGAACGGCGAACTGGTTCCGCAGACCGCGCTGCCCGATTTCTTCGACGAAGAGCGCATCGGCTATGCGAAGCAGTTCAAGGAGACGATCGGCGGCGTCACGCACGCGATCCTGAACAATCCCGCGGTGCCGCCGTACATCATCGGCGCGGAAGACTTCCCGTATCGGCAGAACTGCCAGTACAACGATCGCGGCGTGATCTGCAAGGTGCCGCCGGGCAACTACTTCATGATGGGCGACAACCGCGACAACAGCGCGGACAGTCGCTACTGGGGCTTCGTGCCGGATGCGAACATCGTCGGCCGCGCGTTCTTCATCTGGATGAACTTCAGCAGCCTGCGTCGCATCGGCGTGTTCCAGTGACCTCGATAACCCGTCGATCGATGATCTGATTCGGCGATGTCGTGCATGCGTGTCGCTCACGCGTCGCGACATCGTCGCAATCACGACCGCAAGATCGGCGACAAGCGACGTTGCAGCGGGTCTGCAACGTCGATCTGGCCGGCCACCGCGCGTTTTCGCCCGTGCTGGGCGGCGCGTTATACTCTCCCCCATGCCCCAATCTCCGCTGGAAAGCCGGTTGCGCTATGAATTTCGCAATGCGGAATTGTTGCGCCAGGCTCTCACTCACCGCAGTCACAGTGCCACGCATAACGAACGCCTCGAATTCCTCGGCGATTCGGTCCTGAATTGCGCGGTGGCGGCGCTATTGTTCCAGCGCTTCGGCAAGCTGGACGAAGGCGATCTGTCCCGCGTGCGCGCGAACCTCGTCAAACAGCAGTCGCTCTACGAAATTGCTCAGGCCCTGAATATTTCGGACGGTCTGCGGCTCGGGGAAGGCGAACTGCGCAGCGGCGGCTTCCGCCGTCCGTCGATCCTCGCGGACGCGCTGGAAGCGATCTTCGGCGCGATCTTTCTCGATGGCGGCTTCGACGCCGCGCAGACGGTCATCAAGCGGCTCTACGTGCCGATTCTCGACCACATCGATCCGCGCACGCTCGGCAAGGACTCGAAGACGCTGCTGCAGGAGTACCTGCAAGGCCACAAGATTCCGCTGCCGACGTATACCGTCGTCGCGACGCATGGTGCGGCGCACAATCAGCAGTTCGAAGTCGAATGCACGGTGCCGAAGCTGGACGTGAAGGTATCGGGCTCCGGCGCGAGCCGCCGCGCGGCCGAGCAGGCCGCCGCGAAGAAGGCGCTCGACGAGGTGGTCGCGGCGGCGCCCGCGCTCGTCGCGAAGCCGCGGCGTTCGAAGGGCGCGCGCGCGGCGAAGGCCGAGCTGGAGGTCGTGCCGGGCGTCACGGGCGTGCAAGGCGCGCTCGATCTGCGCTCGCCGGAGCGGCGTGAGCGGCGGCCGAACGTCGAGCGTGCGACAGCGGGGCACGCGGTCACGGTCGAGGCGGAGCCGGCGAACGAGCGCTCGCCCGTCGCGTCGGCACCGCTCGCGTTGATACGCGCGGCGCATGTCGAATACACGCCGGAGCGCACTGCAGCGCCGGTCGACAAGGACAAGCCCGCGCCTGGCGGCCAGACTGCGCAGTCTGGCGAAGCCTCGGCCCGCACGGGCGGCGGCACGGAAAAGGCCGCCGAACGCGCGCAGGACAAGAACGCCGGCCGCCAGGGCGACAAGCCGTCCGACAAGGCCGCGGATCGGCCCGAAACCGGCGCCGGCCCGTCCACCCCTCATCACCACCACCGCCAGCCGGCGACCCGGGCGGAAGCCGCATTGCGCGCGGTCGAACGCGCGGACACGTCGCCGCAAGCCGACCGTCATTCGCACCGCAACCGCGACGCCGCGTCGGGCGGCGCCGAGCCGTCGTCGTCCGGCGACAGCACGGCCGAAGCGGGCGCCGCCACCGTCGTGCCGGTGCGCGCCGCCGATGCCGGCCATTGATCCATCCGGCGCACGCGACGCGTGCGCCTCCTCCTTTCTACGCGCGGTCCGCACATGAACGACGCCCCCATTCCTACTCCCGGTCACGCCGGTTTTCGCTGCGGCATGATCGCGATCGTCGGTCGTCCGAACGTCGGCAAGTCGACGTTGATGAACGCGCTCGTCGGCCAGAAGATCAGCATCACGTCGCGCAAGGCGCAGACGACGCGTCACCGGATCACCGGCATCAACACGGTCGACGACGCGCAGTACATCTTCGTCGACACCCCCGGCTTCCAGACGCGCCACAGCACCGCGCTGAACCGCTCGCTGAACCGCGCGGTCACGTCGACGCTGAGCTCGGTCGACGCGGTGCTGTTCGTGATCGAGGCGGGCCGCTTCGGCCCCGACGACCAGAAGGTGCTCGACCTGATCCCGCCGTCCGCGCCGGTGCTGCTGATCGCGAACAAGATCGACCGCGTGAGCGACAAGGCGACGCTGTATCCGTTCATCCAGCAGGTGCAGGCCGCGCGTGAATTCCGCGAGATCGTGCCGCTGTCCGCGAAGAATCCGGACGACATCAAGCGGCTGCTCGACACGTTGAAGCCGTATCTGCCCGAAGGCGAGCCGATCTACGGCGAGGACGACCTGACCGATCGCAGCGAGCGTTTCCTCGCCGCCGAAATCCTGCGGGAGAAGGTGTTCCGCTGGACCGGCGACGAGCTGCCGTACACGAGCACGGTGCTGATCGACAAGTTCGAGACGGAAGGGCGGCTGCGCCGGATCTTCGCGACGATTCTCGTCGAGCGCGACGGACACAAGGCGATGGTGATCGGCCAGAAGGGCGCGAAGCTCAAGCAGATCAGCACCGAGGCGCGTCTCGACATGGAAAGACTGTTCGACGGGCCGGTGTATCTGGAGACCTTCGTGAAGGTGAAGAGCGGCTGGGCCGACAACGAAGCCGGGCTGCGCGCCTATGGTTACGAGTGACGAGACCGTCACCGCCGGCGACGAAGCCCGCGATACGCGCGATGCAGGCGAAACCCGCGAAACCCGCGCGAAGCCCACACCCCGCCGCGCGCCGCGCGCGCCGTCCGTGCCGGACTTCCGGATCGCCGGCCAGCCAGCGTTCGTGCTGCACAGCTACCCGTATCGCGAGACGAGCCTGATCATCGACGTGCTGTCGCGCGATCACGGTCGCGTCGCGCTCGTCGCGAAGGGCGCGAAGCGTCCGCATTCGGCGCTGCGCGGCGTGCTGCAGACGTTCCAGCCGCTGTCGCTGGCGTGGACCGGCAAGGGCGAAGTCCGCACGCTGACGGGCGCCGAGTGGGTCGGCGGGATGCTGCCGCTCGCGGGCGACGCGCTGCTCTGCGGGTTTTACGCGAACGAGCTGCTCGTGAAGTTCCTCGCGCGCGAGGACGCGCATCCGCAACTGTTCCAGCACTACGTGGTCACGCTGACGCGTCTCGCGCACGACGAGCCGCCGGTACAGGTGCTGCGCTCGTTCGAGCGCGTGCTGCTGCGCGAGACGGGCTACGCGCTCGCGCTCGACAAGACCGTCGCGCGTCGTGCGGTGGTGCCGGAAGGCCGCTACGTGTTCGACCCGGAGCGCGGCGTGCGCGAGGCGTCGGACGACTATCCGGCGCAATGGCCGGTGCTTTCCGGCCAGACGTTGCTCGACATGGAGCAGGACGATTACCATCGTCCCCAGACCGTCGCGCAAAGCAAGGCGCTGATGCGGTTCCTGCTGAACACGTACCTTGGGGGCACGCCGCTCGCGACGCGCCAGATCCTGATCGACCTGCAGAATCTATGAGCTTCTTCCTGACCTCGCCCAACGTGATCGAACTCGGCGTCAACATCGATCACGTCGCCACGCTGCGCAACGCGCGCGGCACGTCCTATCCCGATCCGATCCGCGCGGCGCTGCAGGCCGAAGAAGCCGGCGCCGACGCGATCACGCTGCATCTGCGCGAAGACCGCCGGCATATCGTCGATGCGGACGTGCGCGCGATGCGCGGCCAGCTGCGCACGCGGATGAACCTCGAGTGCGCGGTCACCGCCGAGATGCTCGACATCGCGTGCGAGGTCAAGCCGCACGACGTGTGTCTCGTGCCGGAAAAGCGCGAGGAACTGACCACGGAAGGCGGCCTCGACGTCGCCGGCCACTTCGATGCGGTCAGCGCCGCGTGCCGGCAACTCGCGGATGCGGGCATTCGCGTGTCGCTGTTCATCGATCCGGACGAGGCGCAGATTCGCGCGGCGCACGAAACCGGCGCGCCGGTCATCGAGCTGCACACCGGCCGCTACGCGGAAGCGCGCGACGCGGCCGCGCAGGAGCGCGAATACGAGCGCGTCGTGCGCGGCGTCGACAGCGGGATCGGGCTCGGTCTGAAGGTCAACGCGGGCCACGGGCTGCACTACACGAACGTCCAGCAGATCGCGGCGATCGACGGCATCGCCGAACTGAACATCGGCCACGCGATCGTTGCGCACGCAATCTTTGCGGGCTGGGACAACGCGGTGCGCGAGATGAAGGCGATCATGGTCGCCGCGCGCCTCGGCGCACGCGCCTGACCCCACCGCGACGAGGGCGCCCCGCATGGCGATCTACGGCATCGGAACCGACATCGTCCAGGTGAGCCGCGTCGCCGCCGTGATGGAGCGCACCGGCGGCCGCTTCGCGCAACGGGTGCTCGGGCCCGACGAACTGCGCGTGTACGAGGCGCGCCACGCGCGCTCGGCGGTGCGGGGGCTCGCGTACCTGGCCACGCGTTTTTCCGCGAAAGAGGCATTCTCGAAGGCGATCGGACTCGGCATGCACTGGCCGATGACCTGGCGCGCGGTGCAGACGCTGAACGAGCCGAGCGGCAGGCCGGTGATCGTCGCGTCGGGCGAACTCGCGCAATGGCTCGACACGCGCGGCATCGCGACCGTGCAGGTCACGATCAGCGACGAACGCGACTACGCGGTGTCGTTCGTGATCGCCGAGACGGACGACGGCGGGAACCCGGCCACCCGTGCATCGCCGCGCATCGCATGATTTCTCCCGGCCCAACCCATCCCTGTACCAGATGAAAAACGGACCCGTAATGCTGGACGTGGTCGGCAAGACGCTGACCGACGACGACGTACGTCGTCTTGCCCATCCGATGACCGGCGGCGTGATCCTGTTCGCGCGCCACTTCGAGAGCCGCGCGCAGCTGGTCGCGCTGACCGACGCGATCCGCGCGGTGCGCGACGACCTGCTGATCGCCGTCGATCACGAAGGCGGCCGCGTGCAGCGCTTTCGCACCGACGGCTTCACGGTACTGCCCGCGATGCGGCGCCTCGGTGATCTGTGGGACAGCGACGTGCTGCTCGCGACGAAAGTCGCGACCGCGGCCGGCTACGTCCTCGCCAGCGAGTTGCGCGCGTGCGGCGTCGATTTCAGCTTCACGCCGGTGCTCGATCTCGATTACGGACAATCGAAGGCGATCGGCGATCGCGCGTTCCATCGCGATCCGCGCGTCGTCACGCTGCTCGCGAAGAGCCTGAACCACGGGCTCGCGCTCGCCGGCATGGCGAACTGCGGCAAGCACTTTCCTGGCCACGGCTATGTCGAGGCCGATTCGCACGTCGCCGTGCCGGTCGACGACCGGCCGCTCGATGCGATCCTTGACGAGGACGCGATGCCGTACGACTGGCTCGGTCTGTCGCTCGCCGCGGTGATGCCGGGGCATGTGATCTACCCGCAGGTGGATCCGAAGCCGGCGGGCTTCTCGCGGATCTGGGTGCAGGAGATCCTGCGCGGCAAGCTGCGCTTCACCGGCGCGGTGTTCAGCGACGATCTGTCGATGGAAGCGGCGCGCCAGGGCGGCACGCTGACCGAGGCCGCGCAGGCGGCGCTGGCGGCGGGTTGCGACATGGTGCTCGTCTGCAACCAGCCGGACGAAGCGGAGAAGGTGCTGAACGGGCTGCAGGGCGAGCCTTCGAAGGCGTCGCGCCGGCGTATTCGCCGGTTGCGTCCGCGCGGCAAGGCGCTGCGCTGGAACAAGCTGGCGGCCGATCCCGCCTATGTCGCCGCGCAGTCGCTGCTGCGAAGCACGATGTCTTGAGCGGGCCGCCGGCGCGGTCAGAAGACACAAAAGAGGGCCGCACAGCACGCTCGCTGTGCGGCCCTTTCGTTTGATCGTGTGTCGCGGGCGGCCTCAGTTCGGCCGCATGCGCTGCAGCTTGTTGTAGAGCGTCTTCGGGCTGATGCCGAGCAACGACGCCGCGCGATGCCGCGTGCCGCCGACCGCGTCGAGCGTCGCGCGGATCAGCATTTCCTCGACGTCGGCGAGCGGCGTGCCGACCGTCACCTGCACGCGCCCGCCGTTCAGTTCGCGCGAACCGGCGCCGGTCATTTCGTCGGCGGCCAGCGTTTCGAGCACGTCGCCGGACGCGTAATACGCGCGCTTGACCGTGTCCTGCAGTTCGCGCACGTTGCCGGGCCAGTCGTGCGACAGACACTCGCGGATGAACGACGGCGCAATGAGCCGCGTCGTCCCGGTCAGCCCGCGCGCGTGCGTCGCGAGATTCAGTTCGTCGACCCAGGCGGTCGCGAGCAGCGCGGCGTCGTCGTCGCGTTCGCGCAGCGGCGGCAGACCGAGCGACGCCGCGTCGAGCCGCAGCCACAGGTCCTCGTGCAGCTTGCCCTCGGTGACGGCCTGACGCGGCACCGTGCGCGTCGCCGCGACGAGGCGGAAGTCCATGCCGACCTCGCTGCTGCCGCCGACGCGCATGAACGTCTGCGAGTCGAGCGCGCGCAGCAGCGCTTCCTGTTGTTCGAGTTCGAGTTCGGTCAGTTCGTCGATGAACAGCGTGCCGCCGTTCGCCTGATCGACAAGGCCGGGTTCGCGCTGCTCCGCGCCGCTGAACGCGCCGCGCTCGTGACCGAACAGCACGCTCGCGAGCGGCCGGCCCGCCGCCGCTTCGGACGACAGCACGAGCGAGTCGCAGACGACGAACGGCCCCTTGCGACGCCGGCTCAGCTGATGGAGCGTCTGCGCGGCGACCTGCTTGCCGGTGCCGGGTTCGCCGTACACGAGCACGGCCGCCTCGGTCGGCGCGAGTTGCTCCATCGTGTCGTAGGCCATCTGGATCGCGCTGCTGCGGCCGATCATCGGGCCGAAGCGGCCGAGACGACGCAGCGTCGAGCGCAGCGACCGCACTTCCTCGCTCAACTCGTAGGGGCGCGGAATCCGCGCGAGCAGGCTGCGCAGACGCGGAATGTTGACGGGCTTCAGCAGGTAATCCCAGATGCCGTGCCGCAAGCCTTCGATCGCGCTTTCGACTGTCGCGTTGCCCGTCATCACGATCACCGGCAGCGAGCCGCCGGGCGGTTGCGCCGGAAGGTGGTGCAGCAGGTCGAGGCCGCCGCCGTCGGGCAGGTTCAGGTCGACGAGCACCACGTCCGGGATAAAGCGCGCGAGCGCGGCGCGGGCGTCGGCGAGCGTGACGGCAGTGTCGACGGAGAAGCCGTCGGCCGCGAGGATCGCGGACAGGCCGGAGAGGCTATTGGGATCGTCTTCGACAATCAGGGCGTGTGGCATGGCGCAAGCGGGCTTTGACAGGCGATCGTGATAGTTGGCCGCGTCGCTGCCGGCAGCCGGCGCGGGGCGGCGAATGTGTGACACACCGCGTGCAGTTCAGCGCATGGTTCTCCGTTTGGTCGATTCAGCCGGCGCGCCGCGCGGCGCGGATCAAGCACCGCCGCGGCGGCTGCCGCAGCGGCGCTCCTTGCGCTTTTCGCCAGTGGCCGCTTACCGGTCCGGGAAGTCCCGGTTCGCTTCCAGGAAGCGCCGCACTTCAAGTTCGGCTTCGTCCCGGGTCTTGCCATAGCGTTCTTGGATCAACCCGGCGAGACGGTCGGCGCGGCCTTCGGCCTTCGTGAGCTCGTCATCCGTCAACTCGCCCCATGCGGACTTGGCCTTGCCGATCATCTGCTTCCACTTGCCTTCAGCGATGTCGTTGTTCATCTGAATCTCCTGGTTGGGGAACGGGGCCTCGCGAGGGCTGAACCCGAACCAGCAGAAAACGTGCCGCGCATCGTCCCGGCACGAGAGCGCGTGTGGCGGCGCTTCCGGTGCGTCCGGCCGGTAATTTTTCCCGCGGCAATCTGAAACATACACGTTCGCGAAAAAAAGAAAAAGCGCCCCAGAGGGCGCTTTTCGGAAAGCCGCGCCGGCAGGGGCCGCGGCGAGTCAGACAGTCGGGCGATTTATGCGCGGCTGCGGTATTCGTTCGTGCGCGTGTCGATTTCGATCTTGTCGCCGATGTTGCAGAAGAGCGGCACCTGCAGTTCGTAGCCGGTGTTCAGCTTCGCCGACTTCAGCACCTTGCCCGACGACGTGTCGCCCTTGACGGCCGGCTCCGTGTACACGATTTCGCGCACGAGCGTGGTCGGGAGTTCGACGGAGATCGCCTTCTCGTTGTAGAACACGACTTCGCAGCCCATGCCGTCTTCGAGGTAGTTCAGCGCGTCGCCCATCATTTCCGCTTCGACTTCGTACTGGTTGTAGTCGGCGTCCATGAACACGTACATCGGGTCGGCGAAGTACGAGTACGTCACTTCCTTGCGGTCGAGCACGACGACGTCGAACTTGTCGTCGGCCTTGTACACGGTTTCCATGCCCGCGCCGGTCAGCAGGTTCTTGAACTTCATCTTGACGACCGCGGCGTTACGGCCCGATTTGTTGTACTCGGCGCGCTGCACGACCATCGCGTCATTGCCGATCATCACGACGTTGCCGACGCGGAGTTCCTGTGCAATCTTCATAAAAAAACTGTCCTATCCAGATTTAAATAGCTTCGAGAGTGCTCGACGGCAAGCGTCGCAAGCAGTTCAGACGGTGCCGCGTGCCTGCGCCGGCACGTGCCGTGCCCGAATCGGGTATTGCCACGTTGACTCGTGCGCTGAATCAGCGGTGGGCCCTTAAGCTCGATCCCTTATTGCTGGCTCGCCGCGGGTTGTGCCCGCGTTGTGCTGCGGCTAAACCCGCAGGGGTGCCGCCGCAGTCGGTGCAGCTTGAGACCCGCTTGAGCCCCGCTTGAGCCTGAGCCCCGCTTGAGACGGCTGCCGTCGGATAACCGCTTATTTTAACTGAGTATTTGCGAATCCGGCGAGATTTCCGGCGAGATCACCGTGAGCCGCCAGTTCGTCCGCCCACTCGCGTGCGCGGGCCGCGAACGACGGCAGATGGCGCGCGAACTCTGGCCAGGAAGGCGTGCCGCGGCCGTTCCACGCGTGCCAGAACCGGGTCAGCGCGTCGCGGGCGGCGTCGGGCAGCGTGCGCGCGTAGTGATCGAGCGCCGAATCGAGCTTCGGCAGATGCGCGTCGTCGGCCTGCGGATAGATGTGCCAGACGAACGGCCGCACGGCCCACTGCGCGCGCACGAACGAATCCTCGCCGCGCACGAAATTGACGTCGCTCGCCCACAGCAGCCGGTCGTAGCCGGTCTGACCGGTGAACGCGAGCCCGTGCGCGGACAGCGCGCCGCGGCTCGCGTGCGCGTGCGCGCCGAACGACGTCATCCCGAAGAACCGGGCGACGGCCCCGGAGATGCGGCCCTCCGGCACCAGCAGCGCGATCGGCGTCGCGCTGTCGCACCACTGCGCGAGCAGCGCATCCGCCGCGGGGTTTTCGTACGCGAAGAGCGAGATCACGGTCGTGTCCGCGGACGGCGGCGGGCCGCCCGTCGCCTGTTGCCACCATGCGGCGCGCGCGACGGCGTTCCCGTCGAACGCAGCGCGCGCGGCATCGAGTTCGCGCTCCTTCAGCACGCCGCCGGTCCCTCGTCCGAGGCCGGGGAAGAAGAACGTCTTCGTCAGCGGGTAACGCGGATGCGGCGACGGCCGCAGATGAAAGTCCGCGACCCAATCCTCGGCGCTCAGGTATTCGAGATTCAGCCAGACGGGCCGCCGCGCACGCCCGGCCATCGCGGCGACGTACGCGGGCGGCAGCTCGCAGGCGAACGCCTCGATCACGACGTCGGCGATCTGCAGCGTGTCGCCTGCGTGCGTCGGGTCATGCCAGTGCTCGACGACGACGCCGTCGACCGTCTGCGTCGCGCGCTCGACGGACAGCGTCGGACACAGTCGCTGGAACGTATGAAGATCGTCGACGAACACGCGCACCTGCCAGCCGTGCTCGTCGGCCAGCTGGCGAGCGAGCCGCCACGCGACGCCGATGTCGCCGAAGTTGTCGATGACCGCACAGAAGATGTCGCAGGCGATCGGTGCGCAGGAGTCGAGCGGCGAAGCGGCGTTGGCGTCGGACATGGTCGCAGGTAGCGCGTAGCGGCGAAGCACGGATCGGGCGAACCGGCGAACCCGCGAAGCGGCGGGCACCTCGCCCGCGCCGACGGTCGATGACCGGTGCGGCCCGGCGGCGAGCCCGCGGCGGCCGGCTCGGACGCACGCGCAAATGATCTAAACTGGCGATTCTAAAGCACCCTTGTCGCCGCGTCCGACGCGCGTGCGACTCACCCGAGTGAGCACGATCCGCGCGACTCGCCGCGCGGCCGGCCCGATGCCCTGAATGACCGATCCCGAAGTTTTCGACCCGAAGAAGACGCTCGCGCAACTGCCGCATTTGCCCGGCGTCTATCGCTATTACGACGCGCAGGGCGCGGTGCTCTATGTGGGCAAGGCGCGCGATCTGAAGAAGCGCGTGTCGAGCTATTTCACGAAGACGCAGCTGTCGCCGCGCATCGCGATGATGATCACGCGGATCGCGCGCATCGAAACGACGGTCACGCGTTCCGAGGCCGAAGCGCTGCTGCTCGAAAACAACCTGATCAAGGCGCTGACGCCGCGCTACAACATCCTGTTTCGCGACGACAAGTCATATCCGTTCCTGAAGCTCACCGGCCACCGCTTCCCGCGGATGGCGTATTACCGTGGCGCCGTCGATCGCCGCAACCAGTACTTCGGGCCGTTCCCGAGCGCGTCGGCGGTGCGCGAGAGCATCCAGATCCTGCAGCGCGTGTTCCAGCTGCGCACCTGCGAAGACTCGGTGTTCAACAACCGCACGCGTCCGTGCCTGCTGCATCAGATCGAGCGTTGCACCGCGCCGTGCGTCGGCGCGATCAGCGAGGAGGACTACGCGCGCGACGTCGGCAATGCGTCGCGCTTTCTGCTCGGCCGGCAGAACGAAGTGATGAACGAGCTGGAAACGAAGATGCACGCGTTCGCAGCCGAGCTGAAGTTCGAGCAGGCGGCGGCGGTGCGCAACCAGATGAGCTCGCTCGCGACCGTGCTCCATCAGCAGGCGATCGAGACCGGCAGCGAGAGCGACGTCGACATTCTCGCGGTCGTCGCGCTCGGCGGCCGCGTGTGCGTGAATCTGGCGATGGTGCGCGGCGGGCGGCATCTCGGCGACAAGGCGTATTTCCCGGCGCACGTCGAGAGCGTGCTGACGGGCGAAGAGGGCGGCGTCGCCGAGGAAGTGGACAGCGACGTGGTGATGGCGGCGTCGGCGTTGACGGGCGTGAGCGCGCGCGGGGTGGGCGCGCGGGTCGACGTCGGCGCGGGCGGCGCCGGGGGCGAGCAGTCCGAAGAAGCGCCGACCGCTGCAACCGGGACCGACCACGGCCTCCCCGACCCGCTCGCGATCGCGCGCGACCTTCCGCCCGAGACGGACGACGGCGCCGAGGCCGGCGCAGCCGATGACACGGCGGCAACCGACTACGACGACGCCGACCCGGCCGGCCCGGAAGCGCGATCGGCGGGTGCTTCGTCCTCGCGTCAACCCGGCATCGAATCCGACGTGCTCGATGCGTTCATCGCGCAGCATTACTTCGGCAATCGCGTGCCGCCGGTGCTGGTCGTGAGCCACCCGCTTGCGAATCGCGAACTGATCGACGTACTGAGCGAGCAGGCCGGCCACAAGGTCACGCTGCTGCGTCAGCCGCAAGGCCAGAAGCGCGCGTGGCTCGCGATGGCCGAGCAGAACGCGCGGCTCGCGCTCGCGCGTCTGCTGTCCGAACAGGGCTCGCAGCAGGCGCGCACGCGCACGCTCGCGCAGTTGCTGTCGATCGAACTGGACGACCTCGCGCACCTGCGCATCGAATGCTTCGACATCAGCCACACGATGGGCGAGGCGACGCAGGCGTCGTGCGTCGTCTACCACCATCACAAGATGCAGTCCGGCGAGTACCGGCGCTACAACATCACCGGCATCACGCCGGGCGACGACTACGCGGCGATGCGTCAGGTGCTCACGCGCCGCTACGAGAAGATGGTCGCGCAGTCCGCGCGCAACGAGGCCGACGACGCCCAGACTGAGCAGACCGCCGACGCGGCCGACCCCGATGCGACACCCGACGGCGCCGCTCCCGCGGCGGCGGGGGGACTGCTGCCGAACATCGTGCTGATCGACGGCGGCAAGGGGCAGGTCGAAATCGCGCGTCAGGTGTTCGGCGAACTGGGGCTCGATCCGTCGATGCTCGTCGGCGTCGCAAAGGGCGAGGGGCGCAAGGTGGGCCTCGAGACGCTCGTGTTCGCGGACGGCCGCGCGCCGCTCGAACTCGGCAAGGAGAGTGCGGCGCTGATGCTGGTCGCGCAGATTCGCGACGAGGCGCACCGGTTTGCGATCACCGGCATGCGCGCGAAGCGCGGCAAGACGCGGCAGACGTCGCGCCTCGAGGAGCTGGAAGGCATCGGCGCGAAGCGGCGCCAGCGGCTGCTCGCGCGGTTCGGCGGGCTGCGCGGCGTGATGGCGGCGAGCGTCGAGGATCTCGCGAGCGTCGAGGGCATTTCGCGCGCGCTCGCCGAGCAGATATACCAGCAGCTGCATTGAGCGGTGCCGCGGGCGGCGGGGGATCGGCGAGGGAAACCGGCGGGGGCGATACCTTACGAATTCTCACTTGTGTTTGCTTGCCGGTGCACTGACGCGGCACAATTGCATCTCCGTTGATTCCCCAGCGCCCGCCAATGCCGTTCAACTTTCCGATATTCCTGACGTGGCTGCGGATCGTGCTGATTCCGCTCGTAGTCGGCGTGTTCTACCTGCCGGACGGGGTGTTGAGCCCGATGCAACGCAACGTGGCCGCGATGGTGATCTTCGTGCTGGCCGCGCTGACCGACTGGTTCGACGGCTATCTCGCGCGCCGCTGGAACCAGACGTCGTCGTTCGGCGCGTTCCTCGACCCGGTTGCCGACAAGCTGATGGTGACGGCCGCGTTGCTGATGCTCGTGCAGCTGTCGCGGCTCGACGCGGCGATCGCGCTCGTGATCGTCGGCCGCGAGATCGCGATTTCGGCGCTGCGCGAATGGATGGCGCAGATCGGCGCGTCGAAGAGCGTCGCCGTGAATTCGCTCGGCAAGTTCAAGACCGCGTGCCAGATGGTGGCGATTCCGATGCTGCTGTTCTACGCGCCGCTCACCGTCGGCGGCGTGACGCTCGATACGCGCGTGTGGGGGCAGTGGCTCATCTACGTCGCCGCGTTCCTGACGATCTGGTCGATGCTCTACTACATGAAGCTCGCGTGGCCGCAGATTCGCGAGCGGGGCAGCCTGTAGCAGCCCGTCGTGCAGCCGTCGTGCGCGTTCGCCGTTCGCGCAAAGAGTTCGCCGGAGGGGCTTGACACGATTCTGTGCCTTATACATAATCTCACTTCTCCGATGCGCGCGTTTTTGAGCGCGACGGAATGCGGCAGAAGCGAGTTAAAAGCGGAAGCAAAAACGCGGGAGTAGCTCAGTTGGTAGAGCGCAACCTTGCCAAGGTTGAGGTCGCGAGTTCGAGACTCGTCTCCCGCTCCAGATTCGCGGTGCAGCGTCGAGAAGTTCGGCGGCGCTGACCTGCCAGGCAGTACAAGCAGGATCAAAGCAGGACCAGTTAGCAAGACGCGGGAGTAGCTCAGTTGGTAGAGCGCAACCTTGCCAAGGTTGAGGTCGCGAGTTCGAGACTCGTCTCCCGCTCCAGACACATGGGGAAGCAGCGCTTCCCTTTTTGTTTGGTTGGCCGATGTGGCCACCGCACAATCTGTCAGGTCGTAGTGGACGCAACGGGTTCGCGACGTATCGACAGTCCGCTTACGGCGCGATAGCAAAGCGGTTATGCAGCGGCCTGCAAAGCCGTGTAGGCCGGTTCGACTCCGGCTCGCGCCTCCAGATGAAAACAAAAAGCCCTGACTTGTCAGGGCTTTTTGTTTTTCTGCACTACTCCACTATCCTCCGTGTCCGTTCGTGGACGATGTCTCGAACGCCGCCCACACGCGCAACGTCCGCCGCAACGCCGCGCAGGCGAGCCGACCGCTCGCGCTCGCTTCGATGTCGACCGAGTCGATCGCGTTGCGAACGATCAGGCCGAGTTCGGTATCGCCCTGTATCACCAGACGCCGGTTGAAGAAAAGCGTGTCCGCGTCGATGTCGCGTGCAGCGAGCCGAACGAAGTCGACGCTCTTTGCGGTGATGCGCAGATCGGGCTCCGACTGCGGCGCATGCGCTTCGAAACGCGCGTCGCGAAGCGTGAGCCCCAGGACAAGACCGATGTCGGCGACGTCGATCACGTAGCGACGGCCTGTCATTCGGGCGCGGGTGTCGGCGTCGAGTGTCGGCAGCACGATCTGGTTCAGCATCGCGCAGCAGGCCATCGCCGGCGGACGCGCCGGCAGCCGGCTCACGAAGCCGCGCAGCAATGGAACGGGAAAAGCGGCAAGCAGGTTCATCGGAAGGCTCATGTCGGAATGACGATCGGATCGGCGTGGCCGGACGCGTGTCCGGATGCGGAGGCGGGCGATACGCCCGGTTGGCCGAACCAGAAGCCGTCGGAGGAAGGCGCGTCCTGCAGCTCGCACAGCTGACGGCAAGCGTCGTTCGCGTCGACGCTCTGTTGCGCCAGCGCGGCGAACAGCTCGACGATGCGCGGCGTGTGCTGCGACTGCGGGCTGATCCGCAGCACCGACACGCCTGCGTCCGCGAGTGCGCCGACTTCGCGACTCAGGTTGACGACCTGCGCGGTCTGAATCTGCGTGCCGTTCAGGGTGACGAACGGCTGGCCGTCCTGCGTCGATATGCGAATGCCGTCGGGGTTGTTCGCACAGCGCTGTTCGCACTGGTCCTTCTGCAGACCGTGATGCCGCGCGGTGAAGCAGCGCGATGAAAGCGCAAGCGGCGCGCGACCGAACGCGAAAAACTCGATCTCGCATCGCGAACGGGAGTGCCGGCGAATCGCGCGCAGCGTGTCGCCGGTGCAATCGATCGGGGGAATCCAGCGGCGCGCGCCGAGTCCGTCGAGCCAGTCGAGCATCTGCGCGCTGTAGCAGTTCAGATGCGGGCCGGCGACGAACGGCCGCTGCCGCGCGAGCAGCGCGAGCGCGGACATGTCGTTCGCCTCGACGAGGAATCCGGTGTTGTCGGCGAGTCGGCGCACGCGCCGCAAGTCGGCTTCGGTCTCGATCAGCGCAAGCGTGGACAGCACGACTTCCTTGCCGTGCGACGCGAGATCGCGCGCGAGTGCGAGCCAGTCGTCGAGTCGCAATGCGTGTCGTCGCGCGCAGACGGCTTCGCCGAGATAGACGATGTCCGCGCCCGAGTGCGCGATGGTGTCGTAGAACCGCGTGACGTCGCTGCGATTCCAGTGATAGAGGATCGGTCCAACGGAGATTTTCATCGGCCTATTTCCACGGACGGGAATACGCGCCGAGCGTCGCGGTCTGCCCTTCTGACAGCTTGCTGAGCGCGTCGAACGACGCCTGCCCGATCTGCGTCGCCGGGCCATGTTGCGCGAGTGCGTCCAGAGCCGCACGCCACACGCGCGTGACCGCGGCGGTGTAGGCCGGGCCGCGCTGCCGTCCTTCGATCTTGATCGCCGCGACGCCCATTTGCGCGAGCGTCGGCAACAGCGCGAGCACGTTGAGGCTCGTCGGCTCTTCGAGCGCATAGCCGCGCTCGCCGTCGATCTCGAATCGGCCCTTGCAGATCGTCGGATAACCGGCGGGCTCGCCTGCGCGATAACTGTCGACGAGCACCGTCCCGAGGCGGGCGTCGAGCCACGTCTCGCCGTTGTGCTGCCGCTCGATCCAGCGCACGTGGCGCGCCGGCGAGCAGACGCCGTCGAGATTCGGCGCTGCGCCGCTCGCATGCGCGGACAGCGCGCAACGTCCCTCGACCATCACGCAGAGGCTGCCGAAGCCGAACACCTCGATTTCGACGGACGTGTGCGCGATCACGTTCGCGATCTGCTCGACGGACAGCACGCGCGGCAGCACGGCGCGCTGAACGCCGAACTCGCGCTGCAAAAAATTGATTCCCTCGTAGGTCGTGACCGAGCCCTGCACCGACAGATGCAGCCGCAGCGACGGATGTGTGCGCACCGCATACGCCATCAGCACGGGATCGGCGACGATGATCGCGTCGACACCCGCTTGCGCCGCGCAGTCGATCGCATCGGTCCAGCGCGCGAGGTCGTCGCCGTGCGCGTACGTGTTGATCGCGAGCAGGACCTTGCGCGCCGCGCGATGCGCGTATCCCACGCCCTCGGCGAGCGTGCGCTCGTCGAAGTTCAGGCCGGGAAACGCGCGGGCGTTGGTGTCGTTCTTCAGCCCGACGTACACGCAGTCGGCGCCGCTGTCGACGGCGGCGCGCAGCGCGGGAAGGTTGCCCGCCGGGCAGACCAGTTCAGGTATTCGGAAGGTGTGCATGAACTCGCGGATGGGAATCGGGGAAACGTGGCGGCGCTCGCATGCGGCGGGATGTCCAAAGCCGGCGCGCCGGCTTGCGCAATCATCCGGGGCGGCGGGCCGCCGACAAGTGGCTCTGCGCCGCATAACACGACGTGCGCGCCTCGCGCGGAAAGCAGCGACGACGCGCTGTCGCTCGCCGTCTCGGTACCGCGGCGTCGAAGCGACCGCGACGTCGTCGAGCGATGCGAGACGATCGAGCCACGCTGTCGCAAAGCTGCCCGGCCCGGCCGCGTCGCGGGCGGCCAGTTCACCGGCGACCGCGCAGACCGCGAGCGCCGCGACGGTGGCGCACCAGCGGTCGGTCGCGGCCCGCCCGCTAGCGAGCCAATATGGACCCCGTGCGTCACCGCCGCGATACGCCGGGTGGGCTGATACCCGCGTCGTCGCCCGTCCGTCGCGCGGTTTGCTTCAGGCGGCGGCGAGGTAGCGCGGCGCAGGCGTCGACCGGCTGAGCAGCGGCGACATCGCCTGCCGCGACGCTTCGAACTGTGTCCACCGGTCGCCGTCGTGCAGCCCCGGAATCGTCACGCGCTCGCCCTGCGCGAGCCCCGCGAGCGCCGCGTCGACCATCGCGTCGGCCGTCATCACCATCGGTGGCGGCAGCTTGTCGACGGTCATGCCGGCGATCGGCCAGAAGTCCGTCGCGGTCACGCCGGGCAGCACCGCCTGCGCATGCACGCCCTTGTCGGCGAGTTCGTGGTTCAGCGAATGGTTGAGCGCGAGCACGTACGCCTTGCTCGCCGTGGTCGCGTACGCGCGGGCCAGCGCGGGCACCGCTCGGCGCACCGCGTCGATCTGCACCGGCGCGTTCGTGCTGGCCGAAGCGGGACTGCTCGAAGGCCGGCGCGCGACGACTCACTGGTACTACGCGCGCGAGCTGCGCACGCGCTATCCGTCGATCGACGTCGAGGACGACCGGATCTTCATCGTCGACGGGCCGATCTGGACGTCGGCCGGCATGTCGGCCGGCGTCGATCTCGCGCTCGCGATGGTCGAAAAGGATCTCGGCGCCGACGTCGCGCGCCGGGTCGCGCAAAAGCTCGTCGTCTACCATCGGCGCGCCGGCGGACAATCGCAGCACTCCGAACTGCTCGATCTCGAACCGAAGTCCGACCGGATCCAGTCCGCGCTCACCTATGCGAAAAAGCATCTCGCTTCGCCGCTGTCGGTCGAGCAACTGGCCGACGTGGCCCGGCTCAGTCCGCGCCAGTTCAGCCGCGCGTTTCGCGCCGAAACGGGGCAGTCGCCGGCGAAGGCGGTCGAGCGGCTGCGTCTCGAGGCGGCGCGATTGATGCTCGAAGAGAGCCGTCACACGATCGACCAGATCGCGACGCACACCGGGTTCACCGATTCGCGGCACATGCGCGAGGCGTTCCTGCGCGCGTTCGGCCAGCCGCCGCAGGTGATTCGCCGCAGCGCGCGCTTGCCGGCGACCGCCGGGTGACGCGGGCGTTCGACCTGCGCGTCGCCGGCCGGAACGGGCGCTCGGGCATAATCGCAGTTTTGCCCGACCGTCGATTCAGGATCCTTCGTCGATGAACGAGATGTCTTTGTTGCCGTCTGCCGCGACCTTCGACTGGCGCTGGAAGCCGTTCGCCGGTCTCGACGCGCGCGAGGTGTATGACGTGCTCGCCGCACGCTCGGCGGTGTTTGTCGTCGAGCAGGCTTGCGTGTACGACGACGTCGACGGGCTCGACGTCGACGCGTGGCATCTGTTCGCGTATGCGACGAAAAACGGCCGTGCGGCGCTCGCCGGCTATCTGCGCGTGCTGGTGCCAGGTGTGCCGGGCACGGAAAACGCGGACGTCCGCATCGGTCGTGTGCTGACCACCGCCGACTATCGCGGCATCAAGCTCGGCAATGCGCTGCTCGAGACCGCGCTCTCGCATATCGCGCGGCAGTGGCCGGGCGTGCCGGTGCGGCTGCATGCGCAGGCGCATTTGCAGCGGTTCTATGGCGCGTTCGGTTTCTTGCCGGTCTCGGACGTGCACGACGAGGACGGCATCCCGCACGTGTGGATGCGCCGCGCGTAGTGCGCCGGTGCGCGGCGCTTCAGCGGGTGTCGCGGATCACGCGCTGCACGTCTTCGGCGATGACGTTGGGCGCGTCGTTGTCGGTGGCGAGCAGGCGCGCATGGCCGCGCGCGTCGAACACGTAGACGGCCGAACTGTGCGTGACCTCGTAGCTGCCGTCCGGCGCGCGCTTTTCGGTCTGATAGGCAACGCGGTAGCGCCTCGCAAGCGACTCGATCTGTCCATCGGTGCCGGTCAGGCCGATCGCGTGCTGCGCATCGAACGCGTCGACGTACGCATGCAGCGCGTCCGGCGTATCGCGCGCCGGGTCGACGGATACGAACAGAATGCGCACGTTCCGCGCGTCGGGGCCGAGTTTGGCGAGCACCTGCATCAGGCGCGCCATCGTCTCCGGACACACATCGGGGCAATGCGTGTAGCCGAAGTACACGAGCGTCGTCTGTCCGCGAAAGCTTTCGCCGGTGACCGGTTGCCCGTTATCGGCAGTGAGCGAGAAATGCAGATCCGGCAGATGGCCGCTGACGTCGGCGAGGTGCCACGGCGCGGTTTCGCGGGAACAGGCGCCGAGCAGCGTCGCGGCGAGCGCGAGCGCGAGCGCCGCGGCTGCCCGCGCGCAGCGGCCGTGCGAGGCCGTGCTCGCGGTCGGGCGATGCGGACGACGGAGCATGAGGGCGGGCTTCGGGAACAAAAGATCGTCTCGTCGACTCGGTTCTTTGGCAGGCCGCGGCTCGACAACGCGCCGCGTGTCGCTGGACTGTAACAAAAAACGGGCCGCCGCCGTAAGCGGGCCATTACGGGTCCGATGACGCCTTACATTCTCGAAAAAAGAGGGCAGGCGCGGTAAGATTCGCAGACTTCCCGGCGGCCCGCGCCAAGCGCCGCCGGATCAACCCGGCCTCGACGGCCGAGGGACGAAAGAGACGCGATGCAAGGACTTCCGGCTGTACTGCCGTCCGATCAGACGGCATTCTTCTTCGACTTCGACGGCACGCTCGTCGAACTTGCGCCGACCCCCGACGGCGTGCTGGTCCGCGACGACATGCTCGCGTCGCTCGCCGAGCTGCGGCGGCTGACGCACGGCGCGGTCGCGGTCGTGTCGGGGCGCGGGATCGACAGCATCGACGCGTTTCTTCGGATGCCGGATATGCCGGTCGCCGGTCTGCACGGCGCCGAGCGGCGCGACGCGAACGGCGACACGCAGCGCATCGGCTTCAACGATCAGCGTTTGCTGCACATGGAGCAGGTGCTCGCCGACGTCGTGCGCGCGCATCCCGGCATGCTGCTGGAAATCAAGGGCGCTGCGCTCGCGCTTCACTTTCGCAACGCGCCCGAGCACGAGGGCGTCGCGCGCACGGCCACCGAAAGGCTCGCGGCCGACTATGCGGACGCCTACGTGCTGCAACCCGGCAAGATGGTCTACGAGATCAAGCCGAAGGACGTCGACAAGGGCCGCGCGGTGCGCGCGTTTCTCGACGAGCTTCCGTTCGCGGGCCGCCGTCCGGTGTTCGCCGGCGACGACCTGACCGACGAGAAGGGCTTCGCGGTCGTGAACGAGCGCGACGGGCTGTCGATCAAGGTCGGCGGCGGCGACACGATTGCGCGCACGCGTGTGGAATCGGTCGGCGCGCTGCTGCGTTGGCTCGACGCGCTGGTCGCGGCAATGCGCGGCGCGCGATGAACCCCGCATTGGCACGGCGCGCAGCGGGCCGCCATTCACCTGTCGCGGGAGCGTCGATTTCATGAGCCGACTGATCATCGTATCGAACCGGGTGGCGCCGATCTCCGAGGGCGGACCGGCCGCCGGCGGCCTCGCGGTCGGCGTGTACGACGCGTTGAAGGAAACGGGCGGCATGTGGTTCGGCTGGAGCGGCGACGTGCTGTCGACCGGCCAGCCGCAGATGACGCTCGAAGAGCACGGACCGGTGACGTTCGCGACGATCGGGCTCCTGCGGCGCGACTACGACCAGTACTATCGCGGCTTCTCGAACGCGACGCTGTGGCCCGCGTTCCACTACCGCGCGGACCTCGTCCAGTACGACCGCCACGACTTCGAAGGCTACCGTCGCGTGAACACGTGGCTCGCGCAGCAGCTCGCGTCGCTGTTGCGCGACGACGACGTGATCTGGGTCCACGACTATCACCTGATTCCGTTTGCTCAGGCGCTGCGCGAGATGGGCGTGCGCAACCGGATCGGCTTCTTCCTGCATATCCCGTTTCCGGCGTCGCAGGTGCTGCTCGCCGTGCCGCCGCATCGCGAGCTGGTCGAGGCGCTGTGTTCGTTCGACCTGCTCGGTTTTCAGACGAAGCCGGACCTGCGCGCGTTCTGCGATTACGTCGTCAACGAGGCGGGCGGAGCGGTCGAGCGGATGGACGACGGACTCACGCGCATCGACGCGTTCGGCCGGACGCTGACCGCGTCCGACTATCCGATCGGCGTGTATCCGGACGAAATCGCCGAACTCGCGAAGGACGGCGAGCGCGGCAAGCCGGTGCGCACGCTGAAGGAGACGCTGCACGGCCGCAAGGTGATCATGAGCGTCGACCGGCTCGACTACTCGAAGGGGCTCGTCGAGCGCTTTCGCGCGTTCGAGCGGCTGCTCGACCATGCGCCGGCGCATCGCAATCACGTGTCGTTCGTGCAGATCGCGCCGCCGACGCGCGCCGATCTGAACGCGTATCAGGACATTCGCCTGCGGCTCGAGGCGGAGTCCGGCCGCATCAACGGACGCTTCGCGGAGCTGGACTGGACGCCGATCTGGTACATCCATCGGCAGTACGAACGGGCGGTGCTGGCCGCGCTGTTTCGTGCGTCGCAGGTCGGCTACGTGACGCCGCTGCGCGACGGCATGAATCTTGTCGCAAAGGAATATGTGTCCGCGCAGGATCCGGAGGATCCGGGCGTGCTGGTGCTGTCGCGCTTCGCCGGCGCGGCGCAGGAGTTGACGGGCGCGCTGATCGTCAATCCGTTCGACATCGACGGAATGGCCGACGCGCTCGCGACCGCGCTCGCGATGCCGCTGCCCGAGCGAAAGGCGCGCCACGCCGACATGCTCGTGCAGCTGCGCGAGAACAACGTGTCCGTGTGGCGCGATCGCTTCATGCGGGACCTGTCGCAGCGCGGCGAGCGGGGCGGCGCCGCGCGTGCGCCCGCGCCGGTGCCGATGCCGCTTGCGGACTGACGAGCTTCTTCTCGCGCCGCATTTGCGCCATCGCACGCGCACACAAACGCAAAAAGGCCGCTTCGCCGATGAACTGACCCCAGGTTCAGTTCGCGACCGAAGCGGCTTTTTTGGTTTTAAGCGACGTGCTTTTCGTCGCTCTTCTTGCTGCCGAGATGCAGCGTCGATCCCTTCCCGTATTGCTTCGCGAGCAGGTCGCGGTACAGGCCCGGGCGGTTGCGCAGCTCGTCCGGGCTGCCGTCGTCGATCACCTTGCCGGTGCTCATCACGATGATCCGGTCGAAGTTCTGCAGCGTCGACAGCCGGTGCGCGATCGCGATCACCGTGCGGCCGACCATCAGCCGGTCGAGCGCCTGCTGGATCGCCTCTTCCGATGCGCTGTCGAGCGCCGACGTCGCTTCGTCGAGCAGCAGGATCGGCGCGTTCTTCAGGATCGCGCGCGCGATCGCGATCCGTTGCCGCTGGCCGCCGGACAGCTTCACGCCGCGGTCGCCGACGATCGTGTCGTAACCCTCCGGCATCGCCTCGATGAAGTCGGTGCAGCGCGCCTCGCGGGCGGCGGCGAGTACCTCCTCGCGACTCGCTTCGGGACGGCCGTACGCGATGTTCTCGTAGATCGTCCGGTGGAGCAGCGAGATGTCCTGCGGCACGAGCGCAATGGCGTGGCGCAGGCTGTCCTGCGTGATCGACGCGATATCCTGGCCGTCGATCCGGATCGCGCCGCCCTGCACCTCGTAGAAGCGTTGCAGCAGCGCGAGCACGGTCGTCTTGCCGGCGCCCGACTTGCCGATCAGGCCGACGCGCTGCCCCGGTTCGATGTTCAGGTCGAAGCGGTCGAGAATCGGCTTGCGATGCGGATACGCGAACGTGACGCTCTCGAACGACACGCGGCCGCCTTGCGGCACGAGTTCGGTGGCGTCCTCGCGATCGGGCATGCCGTGCGGCTCCAGCAGCGTCTGCACGGCTTCCGAGAGCCGCGCGACGTGCTGCGTGACGTCGACGAGCGCTACCGCGAGGTCGCGCGTGCCGTGCAGGATCGTGAAGCCGAGCGAGCTGACGAGCACGATGTCGCCGGACGTCGCCCGGCCCTGGTCCCACAGCCACAGCGCCCAGCCGAGCAGGCCGGCCGACAGGAACGCGGTGATGACCGCGTGCAGCAGGCGCAGCTTCTCTAGATACAGCAGGCTCGCCTCGCGTGCGTCCATCTCGTGCTTGACGGTGAGGCCGAAGCGCTTTTGCTCGCGCAACGTCATCCCGAACGCGCGCACGAGCGCCATGTTGCTGATCACGTCGACGAGTTCGCCGTCGACCGCGGCAGCCTTCGCTGCGAAGAAGTGGTGCCGTGCCGAGCCCTTGCCGGCGAGCTTGTACAGGATCACCGACAGGATCGCCGAGCACAGCAGCAGGCCGGCCGCCATCAACGGATTGACGGCGACGATCATCACGATTGCGCCCATCACCGCGATGCACGGGGGCAGCACGTTCCAGGCGGTCGTGTTCTCGGCGGTGTAGACGGCGTTCGACGTCGCGGTGATGCGGCTCGCGAGCGTGCCCGGCTGTTTTTCGGCGTAGTAGCTCGGCGAATGGCCGCTCAGGTACTGAAAGAGATCGCGGCGCAGGTCGCCGGTGACGGCGACGAACGTGTGCGCGGCGACCCAGCCGCCGACCCGCCACAGCAGGTTGTCGGCGGCGATCAGGCCGACGAGGATCGCGAACGCGCTCCACAGCGGGCCCGGGTGATGCCGGCCGTTCGCGAGCACGTCGATCAGATGCTTGATCGCGTACTGCGACGCGAGCGCGCAGCCGACGGCCGCGAACACGCTGCACAACACGATCGTGTGCGCAACCGGGTGGCGCCGGATGTAACTGAAAAGGAACGCGAGCGGCCGCCGCGCATAGCTCGCGAGCTTTGCGTTGTAGGCGTTACGCTGGGCGATGGTCAACTGGTCCAATGGTCGGGAATCGTCGGTCGGGCGGACGCGAAGGTCCGTGGGAGGTGAACGGATTGCGCGAAGGCAATGGCGGACTTCCCGCATTGTAAACATGCCTTGCGCGTGACGCACCGCTTCGAGCGCGTTGGAGCGCCGCTCGAAGCTCAAGGCGGCGCATCTTATCGCGACGGCGGGCCGGTCGCGCAGCCCGCGCGAACCGCTGTTGCAGCAACGGTTCGGCCAGATTGCACAGTAAATTTGGAGATATAATTACGGGTTGCATTCGACCGGCGTCGGAAATGGGGCACGGAAAGCACGCCGGCGAGCGTGATCTGTCGCCATTGCCCGTGTGCGTTGCGGCTTTGCACAAACATTCGTCCTAATCTAAAACTGTCTTTTAAAACATAGGGTTGCCGAGTGTTTCTGGTCTGTAACAATGTAAAGAAATTGAAATGTCCCCGCCGGGTTTTGTGCAGAGCAACGATAATTCCGATTCGGACGATAGCGTAGGGATTCTGACAGCTAATGTGTCAACGACCGCGAACCCTGCGCGTTTACCCCGCATGTGCCGTTTCGTCCATCCAGCTGCGACGGCTCGTTGTACCGGCGGTGCCGGTGCGGTAGCGGTACGAAACGCCTCGTGCGGCGGACGGCCAGGGTGGCCGGCGCGCTCGAGGGTCGATTGTCGAAATCTTGCAGTCTTAGCCTGAATACTTAAGGAAGGAGTTCATCAACTATGCGAATCGCTCAAATCGCTCCCTTGCACGAGGCGGTTCCCCCCAAGCTTTACGGCGGCACGGAACGGGTGGTGTCCAACCTGACCGAAGCGCTCGTGGAGTTGGGGCACGACGTCACGCTGTTCGCCAGCGGCGATTCGGTCACCTCGGCAAAGCTCGAAGCGTTCTGGCCGCAGGCGCTGCGTCTGGACCCGACGATTCGCGACGTGATGGCTCCGCACATGCTGCTGCTCGAAGAAGTGCGCCGCCGCGCGGACGAATTCGACGTGCTGCATTTCCACATCGACTACTACCCGTTCTCGCTGTTCCAGCGCCAGTCGGTGCCGTTCGTCACGACCATGCACGGACGTCTCGACCTGCCGGAACTGCAGCCGATCTTCAACGCGTTCCGCGACGTGCCGGTGGTCTCGATCTCGGACAACCAGCGCATTCCGCTGCAGCAGGCCAACTGGCAACAGACCGTCTATCACGGCCTGCCGGAAAACGTGCTCCGGCCGATTCCCAACGTCGAGCCCGGCTACCTCGCATTCCTCGGTCGCGTGTCGCCGGAGAAGGGCCTCGACAAGGCGATCCGCATCGCCGGCAAGGCGGGCATGAAGCTGAAGGTCGCCGCGAAGATCGACAAGGCCGACCGCGCCTACTACGAAGAAGTCATCAAGCCGCTGATGGCGCAGCCGCACGTCGAGTACATCGGCGAAATCGGCGAGGCTGAAAAGACCGAGTTCCTCGGCAACGCGCATGCACTCGTGTTCCCGATCGACTGGCCGGAGCCGTTCGGTCTGGTGATGATCGAGGCGATGGCGTGCGGCACGCCGGTGATCGCGTTCAATCGCGGTTCGGTGCCCGAAGTGATCGAGAACGGTGTGTCGGGTTTCGTCGTCGAAGACGAAATCAGCGCGGTCGCCGCGATCAAGCGTCTGTCGTCGCTGCCGCGCGAGGCCGTGCGCGCTGCGTTCGAGGCGCGCTTCTCGTCGAAGGTGATGGCGCGCAACTACGTCGCGGTCTACGAAGAGCTGCTGCGTCAGAAGCGTCGCACCGTGCTGCGCGAAGTCGCGGCAGGCTGATGCCCGTATCGGCGGCGGGCGTTTCGTCCGTCCGTCGCCGCGCCTGCCTCGCACACGCCACGCCCCGCATGCCGCAAGGCTGCGGGGCGTTGTCGTATCCGGGCGCCGGCGGCATCGACGCGCGGCGACTTGAGCGTCCACCCGCGAGACGGTGCGGCAATCTCCCTATAATGGCGGCCGTGCCGCCGCCTCGCGGCGCCCCTGCGACGAGACTGGAGAAAGCCCTTGGCGAGAACGAATGAGACGCGCACGGCAGCAGTTCCCGGTGCGGGAGCGCTGTTCGCACTGCGCGCGATCGGTCTCGTGCTTCTCGCGCGCTGGTTGTTCTCGATGGCGCAGATGAACTTCGTCGCCGCGCTGACGGGCATGGCGTCGTCGCCGTGGGCCAGCATCAATCTGATCTTTCTGTTCCTGCTGATCTTTCTGCCCGGCGCGCGCGCACGCGCCGAACGTCCGTTTCATCCGTTGCCGCAATGGCTGCGTCAGGCGTTGCGGCTCTTCGCGCTGCTCGGCTTCGTGTTCGCGCTGTGGTCGGTGGGCGCGTTCGCGTGGACGGCCGGCTGGCGCCGCACCGGGCACGCGATCGCCGCCACGAACGGCTGGCTCGTCGTCGCGCCGGCGCTCTACGCGGCCGTGATCTGGATGTGCCGGCCGCGCGCGCTGTGGCGCACCAACGTCGCGGCGCGACGCTTCGCGATCGGGCGCTACGCGATTTCCGTCGATACGGCGACGCGCACGACGACCGTCTGGGCCGAAAGCCGCAAGGTCGGCCAGTACGACGCGCGCGAGCTTTCCGTGCGATGGGGAGCCGATGCGCGCTCCGCGAGCGGGCGAGCCGGCACGGAGGGCGCCGTTGCCGTGCCGCCGCCCGCGCCGGACGAAGGCGGCGTCGCGGCGCCGGTCGCATCGGAGCCGCTGCCCGTGCGCGATGACGCGAAGGCGGGGCGCTTCGCGCCTCGTCGTCGTCCGCGGGTGGAATTGCTGTGGGACTCGCCGGCCGCGGCCGGTCATAATCGACAGACGGTGCTTCGCACACCGCTTACGAGCGAAGGGGATCGCGCCGCTGCGCGCGCGCTCGATGCGGCGCTCAGGCAGGCGTAGCTTCAGTCTGGTTCGCGCATCACTGGGTTGAGAATTCGGGCGTCACTTCGGAGGAGTCGCCATGACCGCCAGTTGGTTGCTTGCTGCCATTCATCTGCTCGCATTCGGTTATGCGCTCGCGTCGATCCTGCGACGCTCGCGCGGATTGCGCCGCTGCACGACGACGGAGGATCTTCCCGCCATATTCAGTGCGGACAACGGCTGGGGCCTCTCGGCGCTTGTGCTGCTGGTGACGGGACTGATGCGGGCATTCGGCGGCTTCGAGAAGGGCGCTGCGTATTACCTGCACGAGCCGCTCTTTCAACTGAAGATGGCCGCGCTGATCCTGATCCTCGCGCTCGAGATTGCGCCGATGATGGGACTGCTGCGCTGGCGGCTCGCGTATCGGCGCGGCGACGTGCCGGACTTGACGGTCGCGTCGAAGTACTCGCGCATCGGTAACGTGCAGGCGTTGCTGCTGGTCGTGATGGTGTTCGCTGCGACGGGGATGGCGCGCGGAATCGGAGCGGCGGCAGGCGTCGCGGGTGTCGATTAGCGAGGCTGTGCGTCTTGTGCGCACCGGTAATGAAAAAAGCCCTCAGGCTGACACCTGAGGGCTTTTGTTCTTCGGGTTCCAACAACCCACGAATTCTGGTGGGTAGTACTGGGATCGAACCAGTGACCCCTGCCGTGTGAAGGCAGTGCTCTACCGCTGAGCTAACCACCCGAAGAGATAGAAATTATGACAGGCGATCTCCGTCTCGTAAAGCACTTTTTAAACAGTCTGCACATCGGCTGAACTGCCCGACGTCTGCGGCGACGGTTCTGTCCGCCAGACGCTCGTGCCTTTGAGCGCCTTGTCGAGATCGTCGAGCACCGCCTGGTGCGCGGCCAGTTCGTCGTCGCTCGCCGCGATCACCGGCAGTGCGAGCGCTTCGAATTGCACGCCCGGCGTCGCGGCTTCGCTGGTCGCGGCCGTCTCGTTCAGCATGTCGATGACGAGGCTTTCCTGGCCGCGCGTCATCGCGAGGTAGACCTCGGCCAGCAGTTCCGAGTCGAGCAGTGCGCCGTGCAGCGTCCGATGCGCGTTGCTGATGCCGAAGCGGTCGCACAGCGCGTCGAGCGAATTGCGCTTGCCGGGGAACATCTGCTTGGCGTGCACGAGCGTGTCGATCACGTCGCCGCAATGCTCGCAGACGCCCGGCAGTCCGAGCAACGCGAGCTCGGCATCGAGAAAGCCGATGTCGAACGGCGCATTGTGGATGATCAGGTCCGCGCCGCGGACGAAGTCGAGGAACTGGCCGGCGATCTCGGCGAACTTCGGCTTGTCGCTGAGGAACTCGGTTGTCAGCCCGTGCACGGCCAGCGCGCCCGGATCGCTGTCGCGTTCGGGGTTGACGTAGAAGTGCAGGTTGTTGCCGGTCAGCCGACGGTTCACCAGCTCGACGCAGCCGAGTTCGATGATGCGGTCGCCGCTGCGGGCGTTCAGGCCGGTGGTTTCAGTATCGAGAATGATCTGGCGCATGGTCGGATGAGTCGTGGTTCCTGTTCGTGCCCGGCTGGCGAACCGGCGGGCAGCGGGCAATCGATCGGTGCGACGCCGGTCGCTCGAACTCGAGCGACCGGCTCAAAGCTCGGCGAGCGTCGCGACGCCGCGGTTCGCGAGGGCGTCCGCGCGTTCGTTCTCCGGATGGCCCGCGTGGCCCTTCACCCAGCGCCATTCGACGTCGTGCTGTGCGACGAGCGCGTCAAGCCGCTTCCACAGATCGTCGTTTTTCACCGGTGTTTTCGCGGCGGTCATCCAGTTTTTCTTCTTCCAGCCGTGGATCCACTCGCTGATGCCTTTCTGCACGTACTGCGAGTCGGTATGGACGATTACGCGGCACGGGCGCTTCAGTGCGTCGAGCGCGGCAATCACCGCCATCAGTTCCATCCGGTTGTTGGTCGTGACGGCCTCGCCGCCGAACAGTTCCTTTTCCTGTGCGCCGAAGCGCAGCAACGCACCCCAGCCGCCGGGGCCCGGGTTGCCCTTGCAGGCGCCGTCCGTGAAGATTTCGACGAAGTCGGGAGAGTTCATGAGTCCTTGTTGCGTGTGGTCGGATGGGTGGCGGGCGCAAGGCTCGGCGCGCGCACCGGTTTTTTCACCTTGACGGGGCCGACGAGATGCATGCCGCGCACGCGCTTGATCGCCGTGACGAGATAGACCGCGCCGAAGATCGGCCACCAGCGGTCGCCGGCGGCTTCCATGAACGCGTGGCGCGCGAGCCACTTGTCGGTCGAGAGCGGCGGACGATAGCAGCCGAAGCGCCCGCGTTCAAGCTCGAATCCGAGCAGCTTGATCCAGTCCTTTAGCCGCGTGAACGCGATCAGGTCGTGGCGCGCGGGGATAAACGGCCGTCCGGCGAGGCGCCCAGCCGACTGCCGCGCCCCCCACAGGCTGAGCGAATTGAAGCCGACGATCATAAGCCGGCCTTCCGGCATCAGCACGCGCTCGGCTTCGCGCAGCAGCCGGTGCGGATCGTTCGTGAATTCGAGCGTATGCGGCATCACGATCAGATCGACACTTTGCGCTTCGAACGGCAGGTCGAGTAGATCGCACCAGACGGTGCTGCGTCCCTCGGGGGCGTGCCGTCCGGGCAGCGGCGGCCGGTCGCCGGGCGCGTGCCCGGGCGGCGGCGTGTACGGCTCGCTCGCGGCGATCGCCGGGTCGAGCACGAGACCGCGGCCCGGCATCCGGTTTTCGCGCAGCGCGTCGAGCTGCGGCATGCCGAGTTGAAGCGCGTGAAAGCCGAACACGTCCGACACGACACGGTCGAGCTGCTGCTGCTCCCAGCCGAGCACGTAGCGTCCGGCGGGCGAAGCGATCCAGTCGGTCCAGTCTATAATCGTTCGGTCAGACATAATGAGATATGCGTCGCCCCATGAATGCGCTAGCGTATGTGCCAGTTCCGGCTTTTGAAGATAACTACATCTGGGTCGTGTCCGATGGCGCCAATGCGGTCGCCGTCGATCCGGGAGAAGCCGCGCCGGTTCGTGCGTATCTCGAGAAGCGGGGCTTACGGCTCGCCGCTATTTTACTCACCCATCACCACAACGACCACGTCGGCGGCGTAGCCGGCCTTCTGGATAAGGCGCGCGTGCCGGTGTACGGGCCGGCCGGCGAGATGCTGCGTGCGGCCGAGCCGTTCGTCACGCGCGTGAAGGGTGGGGACCGCGTGCATCTGGACGCGCCGTTGCCCGACTTCGAAGTGATCGACGTGCCGGGCCATACGAGCGGCCACATTGCGTACTTCCAGGCAGCGGACACGAACGGCACCCCCCACGTTTTCTGCGGCGACACGCTGTTCGCCTGCGGCTGCGGACGGCTGTTCGAAGGCACGCCCGCGCAGATGCTCGCGTCGCTCGACGCACTCGCCGCGCTGCCCGGCGACACGCAGGTGCACTGCGCGCATGAGTACACGCTGTCGAACATTCGCTTCGCACTCGCGTGCGACCCCGACAACGACGCGCTGCGCACGTGGAGCCGCGACGCCGCCGCACTGCGCGAGCGCGGCGAGCCGACGCTGCCGACGACGATTGCTCACGAACGCGCGGTCAATCCGTTTTTGCGCGCGGGCGACCCGGCGGTCCAGGCGAGGCTCGGCGAAGAGTTGCACGAAACGGTGACGGATCGGCTCGCGGCGTTCACATTGATGCGCGAATGGAAAAACAGGTTCCGCTGACCTGGATTCGTATACGGTTATGCTCAACTCCAATGTATGGAATCCCGCCCAAGCTGCGGATTTTCATGGTTTTTTTCGATTTTTTTCGTTGACGGGCGGGGCAGGCTTTCGTACTATCGGCTGCAAATTCCAGCCATGCGGAAGTCGAGACGTTCATGCGATTCATCTTTAGTGCGCTGCTGGTTCTGCTGCTCGCCGCGTGCGCGAGCGGGGGACCAACCGCGAATAATTCCGCCAGCAAGTCGGCGCAGGCCAATCCGCAGGCCGCAGCCGATACCCTCCGCAAGACCTCCGCCGCCAAAGAAACCATCGATGTCGATCACGGTTCCGTCAGCCAGCTGACGAGCGCCGATGCCGATCTGTGGGGCCGCATCCGGCGCGGTTTCCAGATCCCCGATCTGCAAAGCGACCTCGTCGACATGCAGGTGAACTGGTACGCGCAACGCCCCGACTACGTCGCGCGGATGACCGAGCGCTCGCAAAAGTACCTGTATCACATCGTCGAGGAGCTGGAGGCGCGCCACATGCCGACCGAGCTCGCGCTGCTGCCGTTCATCGAGTCGGCGTACAACCCGCAGGCGTTGTCCGTCGCGAAGGCGGCGGGGATGTGGCAGTTCGTGCCGGGCACGGGCCGCACGTACAACCTGAAGCAGAACATGTGGCAGGACGAGCGGCGCGACGTGCTCGCGTCGACGAGCGCGGCGCTCGACTATCTGTCGAAGCTGCACGACATGTTCGGCGACTGGTATCTCGCGCTCGCCGCGTACAACTGGGGTGAGGGCAACGTGCAGCGTGCGATCGCGCGCAACGAGGCCGCGGGCCTGCCGACCGACTACCAGAGCCTGCGGATGCCGAACGAGACGCGCAACTACGTGCCGAAGCTGCAGGCGGTCAAGAACATCGTGATGAACCCGCAGCAATACGGGCTCACGCTGCCGTCGATTCCGAACCACCCGTATTTCGTGACGGTCACGACGTCGCACGATATGGACGTCGACGTCGCCGCGCGGCTTGCGAACATGTCGACCGACGAGTTCCGTTCGCTGAATCCGTCGTTCACGAAGCCGGTGATTCTCGGCGCGAATCAGCCGCAGATCCTGCTGCCGTTCGACAATGCGAGCGCGTTCGAGCGCAACCTGAAGTCCTATTCGGGGCAGTTGTCGTCGTGGACGACCTATACGGTCGACCAGCGCGCGACGCCGGCGGTCATTGCACAGAAGATCGGTGTCGACGCCGATACGCTGATGTCCGTGAACAAGATTCCGGTCGGCATGCGGCTGAAGGCCGGCTCGACGATCGTCGTGCCGCGCACCGACGATGGCGACGACGAGGACATCAGCGCGGACGTCGCCGAAAGCGCGGTACTCGCGATGGAGCCCGACGTTCCCGACACGCGCAAGATGCTGATCCGCGTGCGCCGCAAGCAGTCGATGGCGGCGGTGGCGAGTCGCTATGGGGTGTCGCTCGGTCAGTTGAAGGCGTGGAACAAGACGCGCCGCGACGAGGTCTCGGCGGGCCAGGTGCTGGTGCTGCACGTGCCGGTCGGCAAGTCGATGCCCGCGGAGCCGGGTCCGGAGCGCTTCGCGACCGACGTGCGTGGCGGCAGTGTTCAGCGCATCGGCACGCGGTTCCACGAAGGCGCGTCCCGATCGCGGTACGAAAAGCGGGGCGGGCGCTTCGTGAAGGTCTCCGATCCGGTTGCGGCGAAGGCCGACGAGCCCGCGAAAGGCAGGGGCAAGACGGAAGCGCCGAAGGCGAAGGGCGTCGAGCCGATCAAGACCAAAGTCGCGGCTCCGGGGAAGGTCAAGGTGTCCGAGCCGGCGAAGGCGAAGGCGTCCAAGGACGCCGAGCCCGTGGCCAAGGTCACGCACAAGCACAACTAACCAGAAACAGGCAGTTCGCGAAGAGTGGCCACGTACGCTGCGGGGGCAGCGCACGGATTTACGCTCCGATCACTTGTCGCTTTTCGATGCGCCGCGCCCTTCGGGTGGCGGCGTTTTTCCTTTCGGATGGCTGCCCGCCCCGAAACGGGGCGCGATGCGTCGCCCGCTGCGGCGGCTTTGCTGCGTCCGTCCCCGCGCCCTATAGTGTTGTGAGGCTGCACCGATCCGTCCGGTGAGCGTCAGTTTGAAGATAGGACTGATTTCGCGCTATAATTTGAAGGTTTGAGCTTATCAACCCGCACCCTAGCGCCTACCTTCCCCCATCCGTTCATCCGCCGCAGCGTGTCATGCGTTTGTTGCATTCGCGTGTCTGTCCGGAGTCCGAGCCAGTCGCCGCACCGATCGATCTCCGGTCGGTCGTGAGCAGACGGGCTTCGCACGATCGACAGCGAATCCATGCCGAATCGACGCCACGAACCGCGAGCGAGCCTGCCGCGCGCATCCCTGACGATGCCGCCGCCGCAGCCGCACAACGCACGGTCGGATAAACAGGTCGGCACTGGGTGTTCCCCAAGGAGTCTCCCGTGTTGCCGTCTTTCTCTCCCGCTCTACTCGCGCTTGCCGACGGCACGGTTTTTCGTGGTTATTCGATCGGCGCGCCGGGCCATACGATCGGCGAAGTCGTGTTCAACACGGCGATCACCGGTTATCAGGAAATCCTGACCGACCCGAGCTACGCACGCCAGATCGTCACCTTGACGTATCCGCACATCGGCAACGTCGGCGTCAATGCCGAAGATGTCGAAGCCACGAAAGTCCATGCCGCCGGGCTCATCATCCGCGACCTGCCGGTGCTCGCGTCGAACTTCCGCATGGAGCGCACGCTCGCCGACTATCTGCGCGACGAGGGCGTCGTGGCGATCGCCGGCATCGACACCCGCAAGCTGACGCGCGTGCTGCGCGACAAGGGCGCGCAAAACGGGGCGATTCTCGCCGGCTCCGATGACGAAGCGAAGGCAATCGAACTCGCGCGCTCGTTTCCGGGTCTCGCCGGAATGGACCTCGCAAAGGTCGTGTCGACGCAGAAGCCGTACGAATGGACGACCGCCGAGTGGCGTCTGGGCGAAGGTTATCGCCAGCAATCCGCGCCGAAGTACCGCGTCGTCGCGTTCGATTACGGCGTCAAGTACAACATCCTGCGCATGCTCGCCGAGCGCGGCTGCCAGGTGACGGTGCTGCCCGCGCAGGCGAGTGCCGAAGACGCGCTCGCGCTGAATCCGGACGGCGTGTTCCTGTCGAACGGCCCCGGCGACCCGGAGCCGTGCGACTACGCGATCCGCGCGACGCAGCAGTTCATCGCGCGCGGCATTCCGACGTTCGGCATCTGCCTTGGCCACCAGATCATGGGCCTCGCGGTCGGCGCGAAAACGGTGAAGATGAAGACCGGCCACCACGGCGCGAACCACCCGGTGAAGGATCTCGGCGACGGCCGCGTCGTGATCACGTCGCAGAACCACGGCTTCGCGGTCGACGCGAACACGCTGCCCGCGAACGCGCGGGTGACGCACGTGTCGCTGTTCGACGGCACGCTGCAGGGCTTCGAGCTGACGGACAAGCCGGCGTTCTGCTTCCAGGGGCACCCGGAGGCGTCGCCGGGACCGCACGACATCGGCTATCTGTTCGACCGTTTCACCGCGCTGATGGACGCCGCGAAGAAGAAGGGCGCGGCCGCGTAACGACGCACACGGCGCGCACGGCGAAAAGCAGACAGACAGCACGAAGATATAGAGCAATACATTAGCGAGAGCGTTATGCCCAAGCGGACAGACATCAAAAGCATCCTCATCATCGGCGCGGGGCCGATCATCATCGGCCAGGCGTGCGAGTTCGATTATTCGGGCGCGCAGGCCTGCAAGGCGCTGCGTGAGGAAGGCTACAAGGTCATTCTCGTCAACAGCAACCCGGCGACGATCATGACCGACCCGAACACGGCGGACGTCACGTACATCGAGCCGATCACGTGGGAAGTGGTCGAGCGCATCATCGCGAAGGAGCGTCCGGACGCGATCCTGCCGACGATGGGCGGCCAGACCGCGCTCAACTGCGCGCTCGATCTGCATCACCACGGCGTGCTCGAGAAGTACAACGTCGAGCTGATCGGCGCGTCGCCGGAGGCGATCGACAAGGCCGAAGACCGCCAGAAGTTCAAGGACGCGATGACGAAGATCGGCCTCGGCTCGGCGAAGTCGGGCACCGCGCATTCGATGGAAGAGGCGCTGAAGGTGCACGCCGAAATCGCAGCGGCCACCGGCACGGGCGGCTATCCGGTCGTGATCCGGCCGTCGTTCACGCTCGGCGGCTCGGGAGGCGGCATCGCGTACAACCGCGAAGAGTTCGAAGAGATCTGCAAGCGCGGCCTCGACCTGTCGCCGACGCGCGAACTTCTGATCGAAGAGTCGCTGCTCGGCTGGAAAGAGTACGAGATGGAAGTCGTCCGCGACAAGAAGGACAACTGCATCATCGTCTGCTCGATCGAGAACCTCGACCCGATGGGCATCCACACCGGCGACTCGATCACGGTCGCGCCGGCGCAGACGCTCACCGACAAGGAATATCAGATCCTGCGCGACGCATCGCTCGCAGTGCTGCGCGAGATCGGCGTCGACACCGGCGGCTCGAACGTGCAGTTCTCGATCGATCCGCAGACCGGCCGCATGATCGTCATCGAGATGAACCCGCGCGTGTCGCGTTCGTCGGCGCTCGCGTCGAAGGCCACCGGCTTTCCGATCGCGAAGGTCGCGGCGAAGCTCGCGGTCGGCTACACGCTCGACGAGCTGAAGAACGAAATCACCGGCGGCCAGACGCCGGCGTCGTTCGAGCCGACGATCGACTACGTCGTCACGAAGATTCCGCGCTTCGCGTTCGAGAAGTTCCGCGAAGCCGACCCGCGCCTCACCACGCAGATGAAGTCGGTCGGCGAAGTGATGGCGATCGGCCGCACGTTCCAGGAGTCGTTCCAGAAGGCGCTGCGCGGCCTGGAAGTCGGCGTCGACGGGCTCGACGAAAAGACCGCGAACCGCGACGAGATCGTCCGCGAGATCGGCGAGGCCGGTCCGGATCGCATCTGGTACGTCGGCGACGCGTTCCGCATCGGCATGACGCGCGAAGAAGTGTTCGAGGAAACGGCGATCGATCCGTGGTTCCTCGCGCAGATCGAGGAAATCGTGCGCAAGGAAAAGGCGCTCGCCGGCCGCACGCTCGCGAGCCTCACGAAGGACGATCTGCGCTACCTGAAGCAAAGCGGCTTCTCGGACCGGCGCCTCGCGAAGCTCGTCGGCGCGAAGCCGGCCGACGTGCGCGCGCGCCGCATCGAGCTGAACGTGCGTCCGGTGTACAAGCGCGTCGACACGTGCGCGGCCGAATTCGCGACGAAGACCGCGTACATGTACTCGACCTACGAGGAAGAGTGCGAAGCGCAGCCGACGAACAACAAGAAGATCATGGTGCTCGGCGGCGGGCCGAACCGGATCGGCCAGGGCATCGAGTTCGATTACTGCTGCGTGCACGCGGCGCTCGCGATGCGCGAGGACGGCTACGAAACGATCATGGTCAACTGCAACCCCGAGACCGTTTCGACCGACTACGACACGTCCGACCGCCTGTACTTCGAGCCGCTGACGCTCGAAGACGTGCTCGAAATCGTCGACAAGGAAAAGCCGCTCGGCGTGATCGTCCAGTACGGCGGCCAGACTCCGCTGAAGCTCGCGCTCGACCTCGAGGCGAACGGCGTGCCGATCATCGGCACGTCGCCGGACATGATCGACGCGGCCGAAGACCGCGAGCGCTTCCAGAAGCTGCTGCAGGATCTGAAGCTGCGCCAGCCGCCGAACCGCACCGCGCGCGCCGAAGACGAAGCGCTGAAGCTCGCCGACGAAATCGGCTATCCGCTCGTCGTGCGTCCGTCGTACGTGCTCGGCGGCCGCGCGATGGAAATCGTCCACGAGCCGCGCGACCTCGAGCGTTACATGCGCGAGGCGGTGAAGGTGAGCAACGACTCGCCGGTGCTGCTCGACCGCTTCCTGAACGACGCGATCGAGTGCGACGTGGACTGCATCTCGGATGGCGACGCGGTGTTCATCGGCGGCGTGATGGAGCACATCGAGCAGGCCGGCGTGCACTCGGGCGACTCCGCGTGCTCGCTGCCGCCGTACTCGCTGTCGAAGGCGACCGTGGCCGAACTCAAGCGTCAGACCGCCGCGATGGCGAAGGCGCTGAACGTGGTCGGCCTGATGAACGTGCAGTTCGCGATCCAGCAGGTTCCGCAGGCGGACGGTTCGAAGGAAGACGTGATCTACGTGCTCGAAGTGAACCCGCGTGCGTCGCGTACGGTGCCGTACGTGTCGAAGGCGACGAGCCTGCCGCTCGCGAAGATCGCCGCGCGCGCGATGGTCGGCCAGAAGCTCGCGGAGCAGCGCGTGACGAAGGAGGTCGAGCCGCCGTACTTCAGCGTGAAGGAAGCGGTGTTCCCGTTCATCAAGTTCCCGACCGTCGATCCGGTGCTCGGACCCGAAATGCGTTCGACCGGCGAAGTGATGGGCGTCGGCAAGACGTTCGGCGAGGCGCTCTTCAAGTCGCAGCTCGCGGCGGGGTCGCGCCTGCCGGCGTCGGGCACAGTGTTCATCACCGTGATGGACGCCGACAAGCCGAAGGCGGTCGAGGTCGCGCAGATGCTGCACGAACTCGGCTACCCGATCGTCGCGACGAAGGGCACCGCGGCCGCGATCGACGCCGCCGGCGTGCCGGTGAAGGTCGTGAACAAGGTGAAGGACGGTCGTCCGCACATCGTCGACATGATCAAGAACGGCGAGATCGCGCTCGTGTTCACGACGGTCGACGAGACGCGCGCCGCGATCGCCGATTCGCGCTCGATCCGCATGAGCGCGCAGGCGAACAAGGTCACCTACTACACCACGATGTCCGGCGCACGGGCTGCAGTCGAAGGTCTGCGCTATCTAAAGAACCTGGAAGTCTATGATTTACAAGGCCTCCATGCTCGCCTAAACTAAGGTTTCGATTGCCTGTCCAGCCGACCTGAACGTCACGTCGAGACGGGCATCAACCGCCAAGTGCCGCGGTTAAGCGGCGTCCCTCCAGAGGATGGCCGGATGCGTCGGAATGCGCGCCGGCTCCTGTCGGGATGCACTTAACCGCGGTGATTTTTTTTATGGCCGGTTTTAATGGTCCGTTCTAATGGCCCGTCGGGGCCCATGGTTGTCTAAATGAGCACTATTCCCTTGACGAAACGAGGCGCAGACCAACTGCGCGACGAACTGCAGCGCCTGAAGTCCGTGGAGCGTCCGGCGGTCATCAATTCGATCGCCGAAGCGCGGGCGCAGGGTGATCTGTCGGAAAACGCGGAATACGACGCGGCAAAGGAGAAGCAGGGCTTCATCGAAGGCCGTATCGCCGAAATCGAATCGAAGCTGGCGGCCGCGCAGATCATCGACCCCGCGTCGCTGGATGCGGACGGCCGCGTGGTGTTCGCGTCGACGGTCGATCTCGAAGACCTCGACTCGGGCAAGAAGGTCACGTATCAGATCGTCGGCGACGACGAGGCGGACCTCGAGCACGGCCTGATCTCGGTCAGCTCGCCGATCGCGCGCGCACTGATCGGCAAGACCGAAGGCGACGTGGCCGCCGTGCAGGCCCCGGGCGGCGTGCGCGAATACGAAATCATCGAAGTGCGCTACATCTGACGGGCGGATCGACGTGGAGTCCGCCTCGTTGCTGCCCGCTTCGCTCGTGCCGTTCCGGTTGTTCCGGCTCCTCGCGATGCTGTGGGTCGGCAGTCAGCTGACGATCGGCTATGTGGTCGCGCCGGTGCTGTTCGCGTCGCTCGATCGGACGAGCGCGGGTTCGATCGCCGCGCAGCTGTTCCGCGTCGAAGGAATCATCGGCGTCGTGTCCGGCGTTCTGCTGCTCGCGCTCGGCAATGTGCTGTCGCGACGCGGCGGCGTGGATTATCGGCGGCTGCGCTGGCTGCTTTTCGGCATGCTCGTGTGCGTGCTGATCGGCTATTTTGCGTTGCAGCCGTTCATGAACGCGCTGCGCGTCGCCGCGATGAATGCCGGGATGGACGTCGGCAATTCGCCCTATGCAAGTCGCTTCGGCATGCTGCATGGCGTGTCGAGCGTGTTCTATCTGATCGAAAGCCTGCTCGGCATCATGCTCGTATGGCTGTTGCCGGTGTCCCGCGCGCACGCCGGTCTCGCGCAAGGCGAGGTTCACTGAGCGCCGAACCGGCATCGCATGCTGCCGATGACGGTGTGGCACATGCGACGGGAAGACGGGAAGGGCGCCGGACTTCTCGACCCGCGCCCCCGCTGTTTTACTTTGTTCCCTGGTGCGGGCGCTTCGCGCTCGTCTGGCGCTTCTTCGCGCGCTTGACGTTGCCGCCCTGGGTCACGCGCTCGTTGCCGCGAACCACGAGCTTCTGCGGCTTCGGACGGCGCATCGGGTTGTCGCTCGGCTTCACGACCTTGACTACGCGCGGCGCGGCGCCACGCTTGCCCGCGTCGCGCGCTTCGCGTGCACCGGGGACATCCGCTGCCGGGCGCTTCACGGTGCCGCGCGCGCCGGCGCGTGCGGTGGTGGTCTTCGGCGCCGGCTCGGCGGGCTTCCAGATCACCAGCAGCTTGCCGATGTGCTGGATCGGCGCGGCGTTCAGCCGATCGCAGATTTCGTCGTAGATCGCGATGCGCGCATCGCGCTCGTCGCCGAACACGCGGATCTTGATCAGCTGATGCGCGGCCAGGTGGACCCCGATCTCCTTGAACACGGCGTCGGTCAGCCCCTCGGCGCCGACGAGCACAACCGGTTTGAGCGCATGAGCCGCGGAGCGCAGTTCGGCGCGCTGTTCGGCAGACAGTGAAAGGGCGGGCATGGGATGTGGCAGACTCGACTAAAATGACGACGCCCGCGCGGTCCGGCGCAATCGATTGTCAACTGCGGGATCAGGACCGAGCGGCGGGCAGCGCGTCGGAAACAACGGTAAAACCGTGAAGAAAGCGGCGCGCAACGAAACCGGCGAGATTTGCCGGACTGACCGCGGCGGCCGCACGAATAAAACGCGTATTATCCGCCAAAAGCGCGGCATCACGCAGCAAGAGTTCACCTTTAATGGCAAAAAACCGCTTCAACCAGTCGTGGCTGCACGACCATATCAACGACCCGTATGTGAAGCTCGCGCAGCGGGAAGGCTACCGCGCCCGCGCCGCATACAAGCTGAAGGAAATCGACGAGCAGGACAAGCTGATTCGCCCGGGCATGGTAATCGTCGACCTCGGCGCGGCGCCCGGTAGCTGGAGCCAGTACGCGCGCAACAAGCTCGCGCAGGGCTCGCGTCGCGATGCCGAGCGCCAGGGCGGCATCGACGGCACGATCATCGCGCTCGACCTGCTGCCGATGGAGCCGATCGCTGACGTGCAGTTCCTGCAAGGCGACTTCCGCGACGACAGCGTGCTCGAACAACTCGAAGAAGCTCTCGGCGGCCGTCCGGTGGACCTTGTAATTTCGGATATGGCGCCCAACCTGTCGGGCGTTGCATCCGCCGATGCAGCACGCATCGAGCACGTGTGCGATCTCGCGCTCGAATTCGCGCAGAATCATTTGAAGCCGGATGGCGCCCTTTTAGTCAAGTGCTTCCACGGCAGCGGGTACAGTCAGATCGTCGAGAAATTCAAGCATCAGTTCAAGGTCGTGGCCGCCCGCAAGCCGAAGGCTTCCCGGGATAAATCGGCCGAAACGTTTATATTGGGCAAACAGCTGAAACGCCCGGGCTAACGAGGCATTCGATTGGTCCATCGCCGCCTTGCCGGCTGGCCGGAAACCGGCCCCGGAGGCTATTCCTGCGCTAGTTATTCGTTATGGCAGGGGTCTGCGGACTGGATTAGAATGTTTTGATGGTGCAGCAAGGCAAATGTAGGCGCCCCGTCTATGAGTGAAGGAGTCGTGCTTTGAACAACAACATGTTTTCGAAGGCAGCAGTGTGGCTGGTTATCGCACTGGTGCTGTTTACGGTGTTCAAGCAATTCGACAGGCCACGTGTCCAGGAGGGCGTCTCGTACTCGCAGTTCATGGACGACGCGAGGAACGGCAAGGTCAAGAGCGTCATCGTGCAAGGGCGCAACCTGACTGTCACCCCGGCGGACGGCCAGAAATACCAGATCGTGTCGCCCGGCGACATCTGGATGGTCGGCGACCTGATGAAGTACGGCGTGCAGGTGAGCGGCAAGGCAGATGAAGAGCCGAACGCGCTGGTGTCCGCGCTGTACTACCTCGGGCCAACGATACTGATCATCGTGTTCTGGTTCTACATGATGAGACAGATGCAAGGCGGGGGTAAAGGCGGGGCGTTCTCGTTCGGCAAGTCACGCGCCCGCCTGATCGACGAAAACAACAACGCCGTCAATTTCTCCGATGTCGCCGGCTGCGACGAAGCGAAAGAGGAAGTCTCCGAGCTCGTCGACTTCCTGCGCGACCCGCAGAAGTTCCAGAAACTCGGTGGCCGCATTCCACGCGGCGTGCTTCTCGTCGGTCCTCCGGGTACCGGCAAGACGCTGCTCGCGCGCGCGATCGCCGGCGAGGCGAAGGTGCCGTTCTTCAGCATTTCCGGTTCGGACTTCGTCGAAATGTTCGTCGGCGTCGGTGCGGCGCGCGTGCGTGACATGTTCGAGCAGGCGAAGAAGCACGCGCCGTGCATCGTGTTCATCGACGAAATCGACGCGGTGGGCCGTCATCGCGGCGCCGGCATGGGCGGCGGCAACGACGAACGCGAGCAGACGCTGAACCAGATGCTCGTCGAGATGGACGGTTTCGAGGCGAATTCGGGTGTCATCGTGATCGCGGCGACGAACCGCTCCGACGTGCTCGACAAGGCGCTGCTGCGTCCGGGCCGCTTCGACCGCCAGGTGTATGTCGGCCTGCCCGATATCCGCGGTCGCGAGCAGATCATGAAGGTGCACCTGCGCAAGGTGCCGATCGCGAACGACGTCGACGCGGCAGTGATCGCGCGCGGCACGCCGGGCTTCTCCGGTGCGGATCTCGCGAACCTCGTGAACGAGGCGGCGCTGTTCGCCGCGCGCCGCGGCAAGCGCATCGTCGAGATGCAGGACTTCGAGGACGCGAAGGACAAGATCTTCATGGGTCCGGAGCGCAAGTCGGCCGTGATCCGCGAGGAAGCAAAGCGCGCCACCGCGTACCACGAGTCGGGCCATGCGGTGATCGCGAAGCTGCTGCCGAAGGCCGATCCGGTCCACAAGGTCACGATCATCCCGCGCGGCCGCGCGCTCGGCGTCACGTGGCAGCTGCCGGAGCACGACAACGAGACGTACTCGAAGGACTATCTGCTCGACCGTCTGGCGATCCTGTTCGGTGGCCGCGTCGCGGAAGAGCTGTTCCTGAACCTGATCAGCACCGGCGCGTCGGACGACTTCAACAAGGCGACGCAGACTGCTCGCGCGATGGTCGCGCGCTTCGGGATGACCGATGCGCTCGGACCGATGGTCTACGTCGACGACGAGAACGATGCAGGCCCGTTTGGCCGCGGCTTCACGCGCACGATCTCCGAAGCGACGCAGCAGAAGGTCGACGCGGAAATCCGTCGCGTGCTCGACGAACAGTACGGTCTCGCGCGGCGTCTGCTCGAAGAGAACCGCGACAAGGTCGAAGCGATGACCGCCGCGCTGATGGAGTGGGAAACGATCGACGCCGATCAGATCAACGACATCATGGCCGGCCGGCCGCCGCGAACGCCCAAGAGCACGCCGCCGGCGAGCGATGCGTCGTCGTCGGGCGGCAGTGCGGGCGAAGTCAAATCGGGCAACGCCACCGCACCGGCGTAAGCGAAGTCTCACGAAGTTGCGTTGAATGGCGGGCCGGTGTGCGCATCGGCCCGTTTGCTTTTTTGGACCTCTCCCGGCTGATCGACGTGCACGACCTTTCCGCGCCACCGGTTCCCCCCATTCCCGAGCCGCTCCAGTGCGGCCGCTTCGCGCTGAGCTTCGAACGGCCGCTCGTGATGGGTATTCTGAACGCGACGCCGAATTCGTTTTCGGATGGCGGCCGCTACCTTTCCCGCGACGACGCGCTGCGCCATGCCGACGAGATGGTGCGCGAAGGCGCCGACCTCATCGATGTCGGCGGCGAGTCGACGCGCCCCGGCGTCGAGCCGGTTCCGCTCGACGAAGAGCTTGCGCGCGTGATTCCGCTCGTCGAGCGGCTGCGCGATCTGAACGTCCCGTTGTCGGTCGATACGTACAAGCCCGAAGTGATGCGCGCCGCGATCGAAGCGGGCGCCGATCTGATCAACGACGTGTGGGGCTTCCGGATGCCCGGTGCAATCGACGCGGTGCGCGACAGCCGTTGCGGACTATGCGTGATGCACATGCTCGGCTCCCCGCAGACCATGCAGTCCACCGAACCCCAGTACGACGACGTCGTCGCCGACGTGCGCGCGTTCCTCGAAGAGCGCGTCGCGGCGTTGCGGGCGGCGGGCGTCGCGAAGACGCGGATCAGTGTCGATCCGGGTTTTGGCTTCGGCAAATCCGTCATCGAACATAATTACGCGCTGCTCGCACACTTGCCCGACACGGCGCCGCGCGCGGTGCCGCCCTATCCGATACTCGTCGGCATGTCGCGCAAGTCGATGGTCGGCAAGCTCGTCGGCCGCAAGGCGCACGAGCGCGTGGCCGCCAGCGTCGCCGCGGCCGTCTGCGCGGCCGAACGCGGCGCCGCGATCATTCGCGTTCACGACGTCGCACCGACCGTCGACGCGCTAAAAGTATGGGCCGCCGTGCGCGACGCGGCGCGCGCGTGAGCAGCGCCGGATCACAGGCCAACGGCCTCGGCGGCAAGGGCGGACCGTCCGCCGCCGATATCAACAGACCATGAAGGGGTCAGCAATGGGACGTCGTTATTTTGGAACGGATGGGGTGCGCGGCAAGGTCGGCGAGGCGCCGATCACGCCCGATTTCGTGCTGCGGCTCGGCTATGCGGCGGGCAAGGTGCTCGCTGGCTCGTCGTCGGAGCCGTCGGGGCCCCGGCCGGCCGTGCTGATCGGCAAGGACACGCGCATCTCGGGTTACATGCTCGAGGCCGCGCTGGAAGCGGGTCTGTCGGCGGCCGGCATCGACGTGATGCTCGCCGGGCCGATGACGACGCCCGGCATCGCCTACCTGACGCGCGCGCTGCGACTGGCGGCGGGTATCGTGATCAGCGCGTCGCACAATCCGTACTACGACAACGGCATCAAGTTCTTCTCGGCGGACGGCAACAAGCTGCCCGACGAAGTCGAGGCGCAGATCGAAGCGATGCTCGATCAGCCGCTCCATTGCGCGCCGTCCGAGGAGCTCGGCAAGGCGCGGCGTCTGGACGACGCAGGCGGCCGCTACATCGAGTTCTGCAAGAGCACGTTTCCGCAGGCGTACAACCTGCGCGGCATGAAGATCGTCGTCGACTGCGCGAACGGCGCGGCGTACGACATCGCGCCTCACGTGTTCCACGAACTCGGCGCCGACGTGATCCGCATCGGCACGTCGCCGAACGGGTTCAACATCAATGACGGCGTCGGCGCGACGTCGCCGGATGCGCTGGTCCGCGCGGTGCGCGCGAACCACGCGGACATCGGCATCGCACTCGATGGCGACGCGGACCGCCTGCAGGTCGTCGATTCGAAGGGACGTCTCTATAACGGCGACGAACTGCTGTACGTGCTCGTGAAAGACCGCATCCAGACAGACGGAAAGGTCGAAGGCGCGGTCGGCACGCTGATGACGAACCTGGCGGTCGAGCAGGCGATCGAGCGTCTCGGCACGCGGTTCGTGCGGGCGGCGGTCGGCGACCGCTATGTGCTCGAGCAGCTCCGCGAGCACGGTTGGCAACTGGGTGCGGAGGGGTCGGGCCACATGCTGTCGCTCGACCGGCACACGACCGGCGACGGGATCGTATCGGCGCTGCTCGTGCTCGCCGCGATGAAGCGCAGTGGGCGGACGCTCGCGCAACTGCTCGAAGGCGTGACGCTGTTCCCGCAGAAGCTGATCAACGTGCGGATTGCGCCGGGAGCCGACTGGAAGAGCAATACGCGGATCCAGGGCGCGATCCGGAAGGCGGAGACGGCGCTCGACGGCAAGGGGCGCGTGCTGATCCGCGCGTCGGGGACCGAACCGGTGCTGCGCGTGATGGTCGAGGCGCGCGACGCATCCGACGCGACGCTTCATGCGGAAGCGATCGCCGCTTCCGTCAGGCAGGCCGTCGCCTGAGCGTTTCCCGCCGCTATCGCCGGCGCGTGGCGGTGGCCCGCAGCCGGTCTCCCCGACGGCGGCCGCCGTTGGATATGTTCAGGCGCGGCCGGCGAGGCGCCGCCGGCAAGGCGCGAACGTCCCGAATCCACGCGTGCAACCTCCGTCAATCGCCGGCGCGCCGCGTCTTTTCCCACCCTTCGCAGCGACTTTCATTCCCGTAATGTGACTGTCACGTTTGCTTCACGGATTGTCACGTGACTGTCATAGAGAGCCCCTAAGCTTCGCGGTGTCGTTCACCCGCTCACACTCTTGGAGGTCTCATGAAATTGATGCAAACCGCGTTCGCTGGCGTTGCTGGCGCGCTCTTCGCGATCGCAGCGCAAGCAGCAGACATCACCGGCGCGGGCAGCACCTTCGCGGCACCGATCTACACCAAATGGGCGGCTGCATATCAGCAGTCGGGCGGCGGCAAGGTGAATTACCAGGGTATCGGCTCGTCGGGCGGTATCAAGCAGATCGTCGCGAAGACGGTCGATTTCGCGGGCTCGGATGCCCCGCTGAAGGACGACGAACTCGCCAAAGACGGCCTGTTCCAGTTCCCGACGGTGATCGGCGGCGTCGTGCCGGCGATCAACGTGCCGGGCGTGAAGGCCGGTCAGCTCGTGCTGTCGGGCCCGGTGCTCGGCGACATCTATCTCGGCAAGGTCAAGAAGTGGAACGACCCGGAAATCGCCGCGCTGAATCCGAACGTCAAGCTGCCTGACCTCGACATCGCCGTCGTCCGCCGCGCGGACGGTTCGGGTACCAGCTTCATCTGGACGAACTACCTGTCGAAGGTGAACCCGGAGTGGAAGTCGAAGATCGGCGAAGGCGCGACCGTTGCATGGCCGGTCGGCACGGGCGGCAAGGGCAACGACGGCGTCGCGGCGTTCGTGCAGCGTCTGCCGGGCGCGATCGGGTACGTCGAATGGGCGTACGCGAAGCAGAACCACATGACCTACACTGCGATGAAGAATGAGTCGGGCGCGGTCGTCCAGCCGGAAACCGACACGTTCAAGGCCGCTGCGGCCGGCGCGGACTGGAAGAAGTCGTTCTACCAGATCCTGACGAACGAGCCGGGCCAGAAGGCATGGCCGGTCGTCGGCGCGACGTTCGTGCTGCTGCACACGGCGCAGGACAAGCCGGAGCAGGGCAAGGAAACGCTCAAGTTCTTCGACTGGGCGTTCAAGAACGGCACCTCCGCCGCAGACAGCCTCGACTATATCTCGCTGCCGCAATCGGTCGTGACCGAGATCCGCACGCAGTGGCAAGAGAAGGTGAAGGACGCAAGCGGCAAGGCGATCGCCGCGCAGTAAGCCGGTTGTACGCACTAAGGGCCGCTGCCGCGGGGTAGCGCGCGGCCCGCATCCGATGTGCCGCCCGGGATCCCGTTCGAGCGCAGGCCAAGGCCTGCGTGCGGACGGGGGACGGGCGGCATTGCAGTCATGGCGGTTTCACGCCGCGCAGCGGCCACGCGCCCGCGCAGCAAACGGAATACAGGTCATCATGTCCGACGTCCCGCTCGTGTCGAATCAGCCCGGCCGCGCCTCCCAGCGGAGAGCGCCGAGCCCGGCCGGCGACATCATCTTCGGCGGCCTGGCGCGCCTTGCCGCCATCGTCACGTTGCTGCTGCTAGGCGGCATCATCGTGTCCCTGATCATCGCGTCGATGCCGTCGATCCAGAAGTTCGGGCTCGCGTTCCTGTGGACCTCCGACTGGGATCCGCCGAGCGAGCAGTTCGGCGCACTGGTGCCGATCTACGGCACGATCGCCACGTCGATCATTGCATTGCTCATCGCGGTGCCGGTCAGCTTCGGCATCGCGCTCTTTCTCACCGAACTCTCGCCGGCCTGGCTGCGTCGTCCGCTCGGCATCGCCATCGAGCTGCTCGCCGCGATCCCGTCGATCGTCTACGGGATGTGGGGCCTGCTCGTGTTCGCGCCGATCTTCGCGCAATGGTTCCAGAGGCCGCTGCAGGCGGTGCTCGGCGGCATGCCGTTCGTCGGCAAGCTGTTCGCCGGGCCGCCGATCGGCATCGGCATCCTGTGCGCGGGCGTGATTCTCGCGATCATGATCATTCCGTACATCTCGTCGGTGATGCGCGACGTATTCGAAGTCACGCCGGTGCTGCTCAAAGAGTCGGCCTACGGCATCGGCTGCACGACGTGGGAAGTGATGTGGCGCATCGTGCTGCCGTTCACGAAGTCCGGTGTGATCGGCGGCGTGATGCTCGGCCTCGGCCGCGCGCTCGGCGAAACGATGGCGGTGACGTTCGTGATCGGCAACACCAACCTGCTCGACAACATCTCGCTGTTCTCGCCGGGCAACAGCATCACGTCCGCGCTCGCGAACGAATTCGCGGAAGCGAGCCCCGGCCTGCACACGGCCGCGCTGATGGAGCTCGGCCTGATCCTGTTCGTGATCACGTTCATCGTGCTTTCGATCTCGAAGCTGATGCTGCTGCGTCTCGAGAAGGCGGAGGGCGCGCGATGAGCGAACCGACGATGAAGATTCCGGGCGCGGTCTACGGACCGAAGCTCGACGCGATGCGCAACCGGCTGCAGCGCCGCCGGCGCGTGACGAATGCGATCGCGCTGACGCTGTCGCTCGTCGCGATGGCGTTCGGCCTGATCTGGCTGATCTGGATTCTGTACACGACGCTCAGTCTCGGCGTCAGCGGTCTGTCGGTGCAGTTGTTCACGCAGTCGACGCCGCCGCCGAACACCGATGGCGGCGGTCTCGCGAACGCGATCGTCGGCAGCCTGATGATGGTCGCGGTCGCGACGCTCGTCGGCACGCCGATCGGCATTCTCGCGGGCGTCTATCTGGCCGAGTACGGGCAGAAATCGTGGCTGGCGAGCGCCACGCGCTTCATCAACGACATTCTGCTGTCGGCGCCATCGATCGTGATCGGTCTGTTCGTGTATGCGGTCGTCGTCGCGCGGCTTGGGCATTTCAGCGGCTGGGCCGGCATGATGTCGCTCGCGCTGCTGCAGATCCCGATCGTGATCCGCACGACGGAGAACATGCTGAAGCTCGTGCCGAACGCGCTGCGCGAAGCGGCGTTCGCGCTCGGCACGCCGAAGTGGAAGATGGTGATGGCGATCACGCTGAAGGCGTCGGTCGCGGGCATCGTGACCGGCGTGCTGCTCGCGGTCGCGCGCATTGCCGGGGAAACCGCGCCGCTGCTGTTCACCGCGCTGTCGAACCAGTTCTTCTCGTGGAATATGAATCAGCCGATGGCGAACCTGCCGGTCACGATCTTCCAGTTTGCGATGAGCCCGTTCGCGCAGTGGCAGTCGCTCGCGTGGGCCGGCGTTTTCCTGATCACGCTGAGCGTGCTGGGGTTGAATATCCTCGCGCGCTCGGTCTTTTCGAACAAGTAACGGCGGAACTCACCGATGAACATGGCAGAGAGTCATCTCAACTCGACGGGCACGGCGGTCTCCGCGCCGACGGCCCAGGTCCCCGCCCAGGGTTCGCAGTCGACGCAGGCGCCGGTACTGGGCACGCCGAAGATCGAAGTGAAGGACCTGAACTTCTTCTACGGCAAGTACCACGCGCTGAAGAACATCAACCTGCAGATTCCGGAAGGCAAGGTGACCGCGTTCATCGGTCCGTCCGGGTGCGGGAAGTCCACGCTGCTGCGCACGTTCAACAAGATGTTCGCGCTCTATCCGGAGCAGCGCGCCGAGGGCGAGATCCTCATGGACGGCGAGAACCTGCTCACGTACAAGCGCGACATCTCGCTGTTGCGTGCGCGCGTCGGCATGGTGTTCCAGAAGCCGACCCCGTTTCCGATGTCGATTTACGACAACATCGCGTTCGGCGTGAAAATGTTCGAGTCGCTGTCGCGCTCGGAGATGGACGACCGGGTCGAATGGGCGCTCACGAAAGCCGCGCTGTGGAACGAGGTGAAGGACAAGCTCGGCCAGAGCGGCTATGGGCTGTCGGGTGGCCAGCAGCAGCGTCTGTGCATTGCGCGCGGCATCGCGATCCGTCCCGAAGTGCTGCTGCTCGACGAACCGTGCTCGGCGCTCGATCCGATTTCGACGGGCCGCATCGAAGAGCTGATCGCCGAGCTGAAGAGCGACTACACGGTCGTGATCGTCACGCATAACATGCAGCAGGCCGCGCGCTGCTCGGACTACACTGCGTATATGTACCTCGGAGAACTGATCGAATTCGGCGATACCGAAAAGATCTTCATCAAGCCAGTCCGCAAGGAAACCGAGGACTACATTACCGGCCGCTTCGGTTGAACGGCGACTCACGGAGATTCCAATGACCGACAAGCATCTGTCCAGCCAGTTCGATGCCGACCTGAACCTGATTTCGTCGAAGGTGCTCGAAATGGGCGGCCTCGTCGAGTCGCAGATCGTGTCGGCGATGCAGGCGTTGAACGAGTTCGACGCCGACGCCGCCGACCGCGTGATCGCGGCCGAGGAGCATCTGAATACGATGGAAGTGGAGATCGACGAGGAGTGCAGCAACATCATCGCGCGCCGTCAGCCGGCCGCGCGCGACCTGCGCCTGTTGCTCGCGATCTCGAAGACGATCACGAATCTGGAGCGCGCCGGCGACGAAGCCGAGAAGATCGCGAAGCGCGTGAAGCGTCTGATGGAAGACGGCACGCTGCGCACCGTGAACATCGCGGAGATCAAGGTGTCCGGCGAGATGGCGGTGACCATCCTGCGTCGCGCGCTCGATGCGTTCGCGCGTCTCGACACGGTGGCCGCCGCGCAGATCGTGCGCGACGACAAGGCGATCGACGAGGAATTCCGCGCGTTCGTGCGCAAGCTCGTCACGTACATGATGGAAGACCCGCGCACGATCTCGGCGGGGCTCGATTTTCTGTTCATCGCGAAGGCGATCGAGAGGATCGGCGATCATGCGAAGAACATCGCCGAGTTCATCATCTATATCGTGAAGGGCACCGACGTGCGGCACAAGTCGCGCGACGCGCTCGAACGCGAAGCGCTCAGCTGATCCGCCGAGCTTCGTTCACTTAATCCGCTTTACTTCGTTCAGGAAAAGGTCCAGAGGTGCCGATGCCCAGCAGCATTCTCGTCATCGAAGACGAACCCGCGATTTCGGAGCTGATTTCCGTTAACCTGCAGCACGCGGGCCACTGCCCGATCCGCGCTTACAACGCGGAGCAGGCGCAGACCCTGATCAGCGACGTACTGCCCGATCTGATCCTGCTCGACTGGATGCTGCCGGGCAAGTCGGGCGTCGCGTTCGCGCGCGACCTGCGCGGCAACGAGCGCACGAAGCACATCCCGATCATCATGCTGACCGCGCGCGGCGACGAGCAGGACAAGGTGCTCGGGCTCGAAATCGGCGCGGACGATTACGTGACGAAGCCGTTTTCGCCGAAGGAACTGATGGCGCGCATCAAGGCGGTGCTGCGCCGCCGTGCGCCGCAACTGACCGAGGACGTCGTGGCGATCAACGGGCTGAAGCTCGATCCGGCGACGCACCGTGTCGCCGCGCACGCGGACGGCAGCGAGATCAAGCTCGACCTCGGCCCGACCGAGTTCCGGCTGCTGCACTTCTTCATGACGCATCCGGAGCGCGTGCACAGCCGCACGCAACTGCTCGACCAGGTGTGGGGCGATCACGTGTTCGTCGAGGAACGCACGGTCGATGTGCATATCAAGCGGCTTCGGGCGGCGCTCAAGCCCGCAGGCTGCGATGCTATGATCGAAACGGTGCGCGGCAGCGGCTACCGGCTCGCGAAGAGCGCCTGATACGGCGTGCGGCGTCGGCGGCGCTGCGCCGCCGGAACCATGGCGCGGCACGGGACGCGCGGCGGGCCGATCCGGGCTTCTCGCCCGCCGTGTCCGGTCGCGGCGCGAACAGTCTATTTTCGATCGCTACACCATGAACATCATCTGGGCGCGCTCCCTCGTTTCGATCGCGCTGCTGGCGGTTGTCTGCGCGGTGGTCGGCGCGGTTTTCGGCATCAAGGCCGGGCTGTCGCTGGCTGTCGTCGTGCTGGTCGCGCAAAGCGGGCTCGCGACGTTTCATAAAGACCGGCTGTGGCGCCTGCTCGATGCGCCGGTCTACGGGGAAGTGCCGAGCGCTCCCGGCGTCTGGGGCGAAATCTATTACCGGTTGCACAAGCTCGCGAAGCGCTGGCACGCGCAGGTGCGCCAGGTCGAGCAGCAGCATTCGCGCTTCATTCAGGCGATCCAGGCGTCGCCGAACGGCGTCGCGATGCTCGACGATCACGACCAGATCGAGTGGTGCAATGCGATCTCCGAGGTCCATTTCGGCCTCGATGCGAAGCGCGATCTGCGTCAGCACATCACACATCTCGTGCGCCGTCCCGAGTTCGTCCGCTATCTGAATTCGCATCGCTACGACGAGATGCTGATCATGCGCGGGATGGGCGACAAGCGGCAGAACGTGCTGTCCGTGCAGGTGTTTCCGTACGGCGAGAACCGCAAGCTCGTGCTGTCGCAGGACATCACCGAACTCGAACGCACGGACGCAATGCGCCGCGATTTCGTCGCGAACGTGTCCCACGAACTGAAGACGCCGCTGACCGTGCTGTCGGGTTTCCTCGAGACCATTCGCGAGCTGCCGCTGGCCGAGGCGGAGCGTCGTCGCTACTTCGACCTGATGGAGCAGCAGGCGGGCCGCATGCGCCATATCGTGAACGACCTGCTGGTGCTCGCGAAGCTCGAAGGCGAAGGGCATCCGCCAGGCGACCGGATCGTCGACATGCGCGCGGTGCTCGGCCATGTGCGCGAGGATGCGGAGAATCTGTCCGGCGGGCATCACACGATCACCGCCGACATCGACGACTCGCTCAGCGTGACCGGCGCCGAAACGGAAATCCTGAGCGCGCTCGGCAACCTCGTGACGAACGCGATCCGTTACACGCCGAATGGCGGCAGCGTGCATATCCGCTGGCATACGGAAAACAACGGGGCGGTGTTCTCGGTGACGGACACCGGTCTCGGCATCCCGGCCGCGGACATTCCGCGGCTGACCGAGCGGTTCTATCGCGTCGATCGCAGCCGTTCGCGCGACACGGGCGGCACCGGCCTCGGCCTCGCGATCGTCAAGCACGTGCTGCAACGGCACGACGCGGCGCTCGAAGTGGTCAGCGACGAAGGGCGCGGCAGCACGTTCACCGTGCGGTTTCCCGTGGCGCGCACGACGCGGCGGCATCCGACGCCGGCTTGATGCGAGTTTGATGCCGGCGTTGCAAGGCAAAAAAGCCGCGCAAAATGCGCGGCTTTTTTTCATCGCACGCTGCGACGCGCGCAAGCGTTACGAGCAGAACTTCGCGAGCAGGCTCAATTGCGCGTTGCGTGTCGACTTGCCCGAGCGGCGGCGACGATAGTGGCCGTCGTTCTGCATCAGCCACGCGGCCTGATTGTCGCCGAGAAACGCGGACAGACCTTCGGCGATCACACGACGCTTCAGGCGCCGGTCGTGGATCGGGAACGCCACTTCGACGCGCCGGAACAGATTGCGGTCCATCCAGTCGGCGCTCGACAGATACACGTGTTCGTCGCCGCCCGCATAGAAGTAGTAGATGCGGTGGTGTTCGAGGAACCGGCCGACGATCGAGCGCACCGTGATGTTCTCCGACAGCCCCGGCACGCCCGGCTGCAGCGAGCACACGCCGCGCACGATCAGGTCGATCTTCACGCCGGCCTTCGATGCTTCGTATAGTTCGTCGATCACGCTGGGTTCGAGCAGCGCGTTCATCTTCGCGACGATGCGCGCCTTCTTGCCGGCGCGCGCCGCCGCTGCCTCCGCGCGGATCGCCTCGATCAGGCGCGGATGCAGCGTGAACGGCGACTGCCACATCTCGTGCAGCTGCAGCTCGCCGCCGATGCCGGTCAGCTGCTGGAACACGTGATGCACGTCCTCGCAGATGCGCTGCTCCGACGTCATCAGCCCGAAGTCGGAATAGAGGCGCGCCGTGCGCGGATGATAGTTGCCGGTGCCGAGGTGCACGTAACGGCGCAGCGTCATGCTGCCGTGCACCGGCACGCGTCGCACGATCAGCATCATCTTCGCGTGGCACTTGTGGCCGACCACGCCGTACACGACGTGCGCGCCGACCGCTTCGAGCTGCGACGCCCAGTTGATGTTGGTTTCCTCGTCGAAGCGCGCGAGCAGTTCGACGACGACCGTCACTTCCTTGCCGTTGCGCGCGGCCTGCATCAGCGCGTCCATCAGCGGCGAATCGGTGCCGGTGCGATAGATCGTCTGCTTGATCGCGACGACGTTCGGATCGTTCGCCGCCTGCAGCAGCAGTTCGAGCACCGGCTGAAAGCTCTCGTACGGATGATGCAGCAGCACGTCGCCCTGGTCGATCACGTCGAACAGATTGCTGCTCGCGGCGATGCGCTTCGGAATCGACGGAATGTGCGGCACGAACTTCAGATCGGGCCGGTCGACCATCTCGGGCAACTGCATCAGACGGACGAGGTTCACCGGCCCGTTCACGTAGTAGCAGTCCTTGTCGGTGAGTCCGCTTTCGTCGAGCAGCCGTTTCGCGAGATGAGGCGGCGTGTCGGCGGACACTTCGAGCCGCACCGCATTGCCGAGATGGCGCGCGGGCAGCTCGCCCTGCAGCGCGACGCGCAGATTCGTGATTTCGTCCTCGTCGACGAACAGTTCGCTGTTGCGCGTAATGCGGAACTGGTTGCAGCTGCGCACGACGAGGCTCGGAAACAGCTCGCCGACGAAGCGCTGCAACAGCGACCCGAGCAGCACGAAGCCGTGCTGGAAACCCGATAGTTCCTGCGGCATCCGCACGAGGCGCGGCAGCGCGCGCGGCGCCTGCACGATGCCCATCACCGCCTGGCGGCCGAACGCGTCCTTGCCTTCGAGTTCGAGCACGAAGTTCAGGCTCTTGTTCAGCACGCGCGGAAACGGATGCGCGGGGTCGAGGCCGATCGGCGTCAGCACCGGCAGCAGTTCGTCGACGAAGTACTTGCGCGCCCAGGCGGTCTGCGCTTCGTTCCACGTCTCGGTGCCGTGAAAATAAATGCCTTCCTGTTCGAGCGCGGGCAGTACGGTGTCGTGCAGCATCCGGTACTGGCGATGCACGAGGCGCTGCGCACGCTCGACGACGAGCTCATACACGTGCTGCAGCGACATGCCGTCCGGCGACAGCGTGCCGGGGTTGTCGCGCATCTGCTCCTGCAGCCCGGCCATCCGGACTTCGAAGAATTCGTCGAGATTGCTGCTCGTGATGCAGATAAAGCGCAGACGCTCCAGCAGCGGAACCGCGGGATCGGCGGCCTGCGCGAGCACGCGCTCGTTGAAATCCAGAATGCCCAGTTCGCGATTGAGCAGGGGATAGCGGATGGACATCGGCGGTGAGAATGGAATGTCGGGTGAAGACTCGAAAGGACGTTCGGAAATTCTCACAGTTATGTGACTTTCTGATGAAATATGGACTGTCATAAATTCTACGCTGCATTTTCACGTAATCGACGGCCTTTGTCGCCATGATGCACAGTGGTAAATACCATGCCTCGTGGAGAGCGACATCATGACGGCGCGAACGCTTAAAATGCAGGATTTGAATAGCGTCGTGGCTGCGAGAGTTGCCGCGTTAGCACGAATGGAGCCCGTACAGCCGATGGTCAACAATCCGCACCTGCTTGCCGCCGTAGACCTGGGTTCGAACAGCTTTCGGCTGATTGTCGGACGGGTCGAGGAGTCCGGCGCGGGCACGCAGATCTATCCGGTCGATGCGCTGCGCGAGCCCGTGCGGCTCGCAGCCGGGCTTTCGCGCGAGAAACTGCTCGACCGGGCTTCGCAGGTGCGGGGCTGGGACGCGCTGCGCCGCTTCGGCGAGCGGCTGCGCGACTTCCACCCGGACCACGTGCGCGCGGTCGCGACCAATACGCTGCGCATCGCGAAGAACGCCCGCGAATTCCTGAACGAGGCCGAAGCGGCGCTCGGTTTCCCGATCGAAGTGATCGCGGGGCGCGAAGAAGCGCGGCTGATTTATGCAGGCGCTGCACATTCGGTGCCGGCGAGCGCGGGCAAGCGGCTCGTCGTCGACATCGGCGGCGGCTCGACCGAATTCATCATCGGCGCGCACTACACGCCGATCCGCATGGAGAGCCTGTATATCGGCTGCGTGAGCCACAGCCGCCAGTTCTTTCCGTCCGGCAACGTCGACGAGTACACGATGCGTCAGGCCGAACTCGCGGCCGCACGCGAAATCCAGCTGATTTCAGCGGACTACCGCAAGACGGGCTGGGACCAGGCGATCGGTTCGTCGGGCACCGCGCGGGCGCTCGCGGAACTCGTCGAGGCGAACGGCTTCAACGATCCCGGTGTGTCGCACGGCATTTCGCGCGGCGGTCTGGAGCGGCTCAAACGCGCGCTGATCAAGGCCGAAAACGTGAACCGGCTGAAGCTCGTCGCGCTGAAGCCCGATCGCGTGCCGGTGCTCGCGGGCGGGCTGTCGATCATGATCGCGGTGTTCGAGGAACTCGACATCGACTACGCGGACACGACCGACGCCGCGCTGCGTCTCGGCGTGCTGTACGACCTGCTCGGGCGCTCGCAGCACGAGGACATGCGCGCGGTCACGGTCGGTGCGTTCATGCGCCGTTACGGGGTCGATCGCGCGCAGGCGACGCGCATCGGCACGCTCGCGACGAAGTTCTACGAGCAGTTCGAAGAGCCGGACGAAGAGCCGGACGAAGAGCGCCGCGAAGAAAGCCGGATGTTCCTGAACTGGGCCGCGTCGCTGCATGAAATCGGGCTGTCGATTTCGCACAGCGCCTACCACAAGCATTCCGCGTATATCGCGAGCAACGCGGACATGCCGGGCTTCTCGCGCACCGACCAGGCGCGGCTCGCGGCGCTCGTGCTCGGGCACGTCGGCAAGCTCGGCAAGCTGTCACAGGCGCGCGACGTCGAATGGCCGCTGCTGTTCTGTCTGCGGCTCGCGGTGCTGCTGTGCCGCCGGCGCACGGATGTGGGCCTGCCGAACATCTCGGTGGCGCGCGAAGGCGAGGGCTTCGAAGTGCTGCTTCCTGACGACTGGGTCGCGAACAACCCGCTGACCGACTACAACCTCGTTCAGGAAGCGGCGGAGTGGGGGAAGATCGGCATTCCGTATCGCGTCGTGTACACGGACGAGTAATCGCCGTCGTAGCGCCATAAAAAAAGCCCGGCGGGTTCATCGACGCCGGGCTTTTTCGTTGGGGCTTGATGCGAGGTTAGCGAATCAGACCGCGTCGCCGAGGAAATGCCGCGCGTAACGCGCGTTGATGTCCGAGAGCCGGAACAGCGTGAGGAAGTCGGCGGTGTTGAAGTCCGGATCCCACGCGGGCGCGCCGCACAGTTTCGCGCCGAGGCGCAGATAGCCCTTGATCAGCGGCGGCGGCACGACGCGCGCACCGGTGCGCAGATCGTCGACCGGCAGCGGCGTGTGCGGGAACGCGCGGTATTCGGGCGACGTCAGCGCGCCCGCGTCGAGCGAGCAGTACAGATTCGCCGCGTAGTGACCGCCGTCGCCCATCGGCACGCTCGCGCAGCCGAGCATCGTTTCGTAGCCGTTGCAGGTCATGTAAGCGCCAAGGCCGCCCCACAGCGACATGATCACCGAGCCGCTGCGGTAGTCCGGATGCACGCACGAGCGGCCCACCTCGACCATCTTCGGGCGCAGGTGCGCAAGACGCGACAGGTCGAATTCGCCTTCCGCATAGAGCCGTCCGGCGCGCAGCGCCTCGTGCGGCGGCAGCACCCGATAGGTGCCGACGACCTTCAACGTATCGAGATCACGCACCAGCAGGTGATCGCAGAACTGATCGAACGCATCGACGTCGAGGCCGGCGGGACCCGTGAGGCGCGCGCCCATTTCTTCGGCGAACACGCGATAGCGCAGCCGCTGCGCCTCGCGCAGTTCTTCGTCGGTGCGGGCCCATGCGACTTGCAGACGATGCTGCGCGGTGACGGTTTCCTCGGCGCGCGGCAGCCGCCGGGACGAATCGAGCTGGCCGGAAACGAGGGTAGTGGGCGTCGGCAGATCTCGCATGGTGCGTTCCTCGTCGAAAGGTAATTAAACTTTTTCGGCAAATGTAGTAACGCGCAGTGACGGTCCAATGGCAAACGGATGACCGTTTGATGACGTGATGTAAGGATGAAACGCCTCGCGCATTGCATCACATGCAAGGCGCCTCTGATTGACGTGGCACCGTTGGCGAATGCGCCAGCGGTTAATCGCCCTGATGAAGCGGGCGACCGAGCGGGCGGACGATGGGTTTGCGATCATCGGCGACGCCCGACAGGTGCGTGCGGATGCATGAGTCGACTATATCGGCTTTTGCCGATGGGTTCGCCGCAGGTGTGCGATACCGGTTGGAGCACGACTCAATGACGGCAATGTGGCGTCGGCGCTCGCCAGGATCATCGCAATATTTCTCACATAACGGAGAGAATTGCTCGTTTTGCAACGGCGCCGCCGCCCATTAGGATGGCGGCACGCGTCGCGTGCCTGACGCACGCGCATTCTCTCGATCATGAATCCCACCAATATCGTTCAACTGCTCGTGCTCGCTGCCATCTGGGGCGGCTCATTCCTGTTCATCCGGATCGGCGTGACCGACTTCGGCGTTGCGCCGCTCGTCGCAGTGCGCGTGGGCGTCGGCGCGCTGTTTCTGCTCGCGGCGCTCTTTGCGACGCGACCGGCGCGCGACGTCGTCACGACGCTTCGCTCGCATGCGCGAGCGCTGCTGATCGTCGGCATCCTCAATTCGGCCGCTCCGTTCTGCCTCTTTTCGTGGGCCGAGTACACGCTGTCGGCCGGCGTCACGTCGGTGCTGAACGCGACCACGCCGCTGTGGGGCGCGCTCGTCGCGTGGCTGTGGTTGAAGGACCGGTTGAGCGGCCTGCGCGTCGTGGGGCTAGCGATCGGCTTCGTCGGCGTCATTGCGCTCGTGTGGGATCAGGTGGCGGCGCCGCCGCCCGGCGGCGCGACCGCGACGACGACCGCGCTCGCCGCCGCTGCGGGTCTCGCCGCAGCGCTGCTGTACGGCATCGCGGCGAGCTACACGAAGCGGCATCTGACCGGCGTCGAGCCGCTCGTGGTCGCCGCGGGCACGATGACGGGCGCGTCGCTCGTGCTGCTGCCGTTCGCCGTGTTCACGTGGCCGACGGGCCCGGTTTCCGTGCAGTCGTGGGCGGCCGCGATCGCGCTCGGCATCGCCTGCACCGGCATCGCGTACCTGATGTATTTCCGGCTGATCGCGTCGATCGGCCCGGCGCGCACGATCACCGTCACGTTCGTGATTCCGGTGTTCGGCATCCTGTGGGGCGCGCTGTTCCTCGGCGAGCGCGTGTCGGCCGGGATGGTCGACGCGTGCGTCGCGATCCTCGCGGGCACCGTGCTCGCGACGGGCGTCGTCGCGCGGCTGCCCGGCGTGCGCGCGGGCAGCCGCCGCGCCGACGCGAAACGCTAGTCGTCGTCATTCGCTTCGCGTTTGCGCGTTCGTGCGCTGCGGGCGGCGCATTCGCCGTCGCCCCGTTTCCGTTCTTCGTTCCCGCGAGCGTGCCCGCACGTCTGAAGAAGCACCGACGCCAGTCGATTCGTTCGCCGATCCCATCGCGAGTCGGTTTGTTTGGTCCAGCACGTAAAAATTGCTTCACGACTAAACTTGCGAACCTGATCAGCGCGCCGCGCGATTCGCGTGTGCGCTCATCGGCGCGGGCGCGCGGATTGCGAGTCCCCGCCGCGCTTACTGCGCGCCGGGACGTCACGGTGAATGGCGGCACTGAAGCTTTCGGTCAGCCAGCAGACCGTGGCTTTCGTTTGCCTGACGCGCTTCGCATGAAGCGGCCAATTCAATTGCGTGCCGCGGACTTCGGTGGGTTCGAGGACATTCATGACAAGAAGAGAATCGGTATGGCAGGGCCGTGTCGCGCGCGGCGCAGTGGCCGTGTTCCTGGGTGCCGGTTGCGCGGCGGCGCACGCGGATCAGTTCGGCATCCAGTTCGCGGGCGGCATCGGCGATCATGACGTAAAGAAGCTGGATCTTGGCGGCGTCTGGGATCCGGGGCTCCAGTGGTGGCATGTCGGCGGTTATCACTTCACGCTGGTCGGCGAGGCCCACATCGCGTACTGGAACGTGCGCGGAAGCGGCGTCCTGAATCCGGATGTCTGGGAATTCGGCGTCACGCCGGTGTTTCGCATCATCAAGGATGCCGGATGGTGCCGGCCCTACTTCGAGGCGGGCGCCGGCGTGCGCGTCCTGTCGCACGCTCGCGAGACGGCGGATATCACGCTGTCGAGCGCGTTTCAGTTCACCGAAATCGTCGGCGTCGGCGCGCAGTTCGGCGCCCATCAGCACTATCAGGTCGGCTATCGCTTCCAGCACGTGTCGAACGCCGACATTCACCGGCCGAATCCCGGCATGGATTTCCACCAGATCTACGTGCAGTACAACTTCTGATCCGCTCCGGGTAGCATGACGCAGTGACGTTGGAACCGCGGGGAACGACATGGCAATGGGCAGTCAACTGACGCTGTATGCGAACCTCAGTCAGCGCAAAGGCAATCGCACGGTGGTCGAGTGGATCCTCGACACCGCAAGGGAGGCCGGCGTGCATGGCGCGACGGTGGTCGAGTGCAGCGAGGGCGTCGACGCGCATGGCCGCGTGCACGCCGCGCATTTCTTCGAGCTTGCCGACGAGCCCGCGGTGGTCGTCGTCGTGGCCGTCGATGCGGCGATCGACACGCTCGTCGAAAAACTCGCGCAGGGCGGGTTGACGCTTTTCTATACGCGCGCGCCGGTCGAGTTCGGCCATCTCGGCGAGTCTTCGTAAGCGTCGCCGGGCGTCGTACGTCGGGCCACACACTCGCGGCCCGCGCGTCGCGCGTTTTCCGGACGAACCGCTACACTGACGTCGAACGATGCGGCGGCGCGCTCGCGCGTCGACCGGTTGATCCACGCACGCGGTGCAACCATCGCGTGCAACGTCAGTGGGGAGCAACGAATGGCTATCGAATCGGTGGGGATCGTCGGCGCGGGCACGATGGGCAACGGCATCGCGCAGGCCGTCGCGGTCGCGGGGCTGAAAGCCGTGATGATCGACGTGAGCGACGATGCGCTGAAAAGGGGCGTTGCGACGCTCACGCACAGCATGGAGCGCCTCGTGTCGAAGGGCAAGCTCGACGGCGCGGTGCGCGACGCCGCGCTCACGCGCATCGACACGTCGACCGACTATCAGCGTCTTGCCGGCGTCGATCTGGTGATCGAGGCGGCAACGGAAAACGCGGAACTGAAGACGCGCATCCTGAAGCAGATCGACGCCGCTGCGAGGCAGGGCGCGATCGTCGCATCGAACACGTCGTCGATCTCGATCACCGCGCTCGCGACAATCCTCGCGGACCCGACGCGCTTCATCGGCATGCACTTCTTCAATCCGGTGCCGATGATGCCGCTGATCGAAGTGATCCGCGGTCTGCAGACCAGCGACGAAACCGCGAAGGCGGTGCACGACCTCGCGACGCGGCTCGACAAGACGCCGATCGGCGTGAAGAACGCGCCGGGCTTCGTCGTGAACCGCATCCTCGTGCCGATGATCAACGAGGCTTTTTTCGTGCTCGCCGAAGGCATTGCGAGCGCGGAGGAAATCGACGCCGGCATGAAGCTCGGCGCGAATCATCCGATCGGGCCGCTCGCGCTCGCGGATCTCGTCGGCCTCGACGTGTGCCTGTCGGTGATGGACGTGTTCCTGAAGGACTTCGGCGACTCGAAGTATCGCGCGTGTCCGCTGCTGCGCGAGATGGTCGCCGCCGGGCGGCTCGGGCGCAAGACCGGGCGCGGCGTGTATCGGTACGACAAGGTATCCTGAACGACGCGCAGCAGTAATCGCGCAAACAAAACGCGCGGCGCCGTCGACCGGCCGCCGCGCGTTTTCATTTCGACGTGAAGCGCCGCGTTATCCGCGCACGTCGATCCGGTATTGCGTGACCTGCCGATACGTTTGCCCGGGCCGCAGAATCGCTTCGTCGCACAGCGGCGCGTCCATGTTCACCTGATCCGGAAACGCGCCGGCTTCGAGACACATGCCCGCGTAGCGCTGGTACGTCGCGCCGTGCCGGCCCGGCTCGCCCGCGAGACCGTTGCCGGTGTAGCACTGCAGTCCGCGCTGGTCGGTCGCGACGGTCAGCTCGCGGCCGCTGCCGGGATCGTAGACGCGCGCGACGATGCGCACCGCGTCTTCGCCGCGCTGGCCCGCGTGCGCCGGATCCTCGCGCAGCACGTAGCAGTGATCGAAGCCGCCCGCGCGCGCGAGCTGCGCGTGCGGCCAGTCGAGCCGCGCGCCGAGCGGCGCGCCGTGGCGAAAGTCGAACGCGCTGCCCGACACGTCGGCGAGTTGCACGGGGATCAGCTGCGCGTCGACTTCGTAGAACGCATCGGCGTCGATCGTCAGCATGTGTCCGCGAATATCGGTGCCCGGCTCGCCGGTCAGGTTGAAGTACGGATGGCTCGTCAGGTTGAGCGGCGTCGGCGCATCGGTGACGCCCTTGTAGTCGATCGTCAGCGTGCCGTCGTCGTCGAGCGTATAGCGCACCTGCACGTCGACGTTGCCCGGAAAGCCCGCGTCGCCCTCCGGCGATTCGAGCCGCATCACGAGCGAGCCCTGATCGTCTTGCGCATGCCACAGCGCGCGATGAAAGCCGCTCGCGCCGCCGTGCAGCAGGTTGCCGTTCTCGTTGCGATCGAGCGCGTAGTCGATCCCGTCGAGCGTGAAGCGCGCGCCGTCGATGCGGTTCGCCCAGCGGCCGACCAGCCCGCCCATGTACGCCGGCGACGTGTAATACGCGTCGGGCGTGTCGTGGCCGAGCAGCACGTCCGCCAGCCGGCCCGCGCGATCCGGCGCGTGCCACGACACGAGCGTCGCGCCGAGGTCGCTGATCGCGACCTTCATCCCGTGCGTATTGCGCAGCGTATAGAGCCGCACGGGGTCGCCGCCGGGCAGCGTGCCCCACGGTTCGAAGGAGAGGCGTGCGGTGCTGATCATGGGTTCTGACGGAATCATCGAGCGTGTTTCGGCTTCAGTTTGCGGGGGTGGTCGGCGCCGCCCGTTCCTGGTATTCGCGCGGCGTACAGCCGAGTTCGCGCTTGAACACCGCGTACATGTATTGCAGCGACGTGAACCCGCAGCGGATCGCGACCTCCGCGCTCGACGCGTCGCGGCTCGCGAGCAGCGCCTTCGCCGCGTCGAGCTTGTGCCGCAGGATCTCCTGGTGCACCGTGCATTGCAGTTCGCGGCGGAAGTGCTCTTCGAGCGACGAGCGCGACACGCCGACATAGTCGGCCACCTGCTCGGTCTTGATGCCCTGGCACGCGTACTGGCGGATGAAGTGGCGCGCGCGCATCACGTGCGGGCTCGACAGCGGTTCGTGGCGCGTCGATTCGAGCACGTTGATGCCGACCGGCGGCACGAGAATGCGCCGGCCCGGAAAGCGCGCGCCGCGCAGCATCTGATGCAGCAGGTGAGCCGCGGTGCGGCCCATTTCTTCGGTACCCTGAATGACGGACGACAGCGGAATGCGCGTGAGCATCCGCGTGAGCGGGTCGTTGTCGATGCCGATGATCGCCACCTGCTCGGGCACCGGAATGCCCGCGGTCAGGCACGCCTGCAGCACGTGCCGCGCGCGCCCGTCGGTGACCGCGATCACGCCGACGGGCTTCGGCAGTGCGCGCAGCCACTCGGTCAGCTGCTCGATCGACTGGTCCCACACCGGCGCGCTCGTCTGCAGTCCGCGATAGATCTGTCCCGCGAGGCCCTCGGCGCGCAGCAGTTTCTCGAACGCGAGCTCGCGCTGCTGCGCCCAGCGGTTTTCCTCGGCGGCCGGCAGGCTGTACATCGCGAAATGCTGCAGCCCCGCGCCGATCAGATGCGTGAACGCGAGCGACACGAGCTTCTGGTTGTCGGTCGCGATATACGGCACGTTGCCCGGATACTGCGACGGGTTCTCGAACGACGAGCCGACCGCGACGACCGGCAGCGGCGAGCCGCGCAGCGCGTCGGCGACCGCGGGGTCGTCGAAGTCCGCGATGATGCCGTCGCCCGCGAAACGCTCGATGCCCGCGAGCCGGCAGCGGAAGTCTTCTTCGAGGAACAGGTCCCACGCGACGCGCGTCGAGCGCAGGTAATGACCGATGCCGGTGATGATCTCGCGGTCGTACACCTTGTTCGCGTTGAACAGCAATGCGATCCGGTGCGGCGGGGTCTGCGCGGACGGGGCGCGGGTCATGTCGTCTCCATGTCCATTCCAGCGCGGGTTTGCCCTGGTGGCGGGGCGCTCGCACAGTCGTCTTCACAGGCGCTGCGCGGATTTGGTGTCGCCGCGCGGCGGGACTCGTGATTTAAGCGTCCGGTTATTCTAGGCCGACAAGCATCGATGCGTGACACACTTTGCGCGCGACTGGAAAGAAACATTAAGGCCGCCGCGCAATTTCGCAATTGCCGCGCGTCGCGCGTGGCGGGCAGTATGGCGTCCAATAGCAAGTGGGCCATTTCCCGCGCGCGCATGCAGTGAGTCGACGACTCGCTGCATCGCAACAAGAACAGGAGACAGCATGTCGTACTTCGAACACATCCCGTCGATCCGCTACGAGGGTCCGCAGTCGGACAATCCGCTCGCGTTCCACCACTACGACCGCACGAAGAAGGTGCTCGGCAAGACGCTCGAGGAGCATCTGCGCATTGCCGTCTGCTACTGGCACACGTTCGTGTGGCCGGGCGTCGATATTTTCGGCAGCGGCACGTTCCATCGTCCGTGGCAGCAGCCCGGCGACGAAATGGAGCGCGCGAAGCAGAAGGCCGACGCCGCATTCGAATTCTTCTCGAAGCTCGGCGCGCCGTACTACACGTTCCATGACACCGACGTCGCGCCCGAAGGCCACGACCTGAAGGACTACACGAACAATTTCGCGCGGATGGTCGACTATCTGGCGGAGCGTCAGGAGGCGAGCGGCATCCGTCTGTTGTGGGGCACCGCGAACCTGTTCTCGCATCCGCGCTATGCGGCCGGCGCGGCGACGAGCCCGAATCCGGAAGTGTTCGCGTATGCGGCGACGCAGGTGCGCCACGCGCTCGACGCGACGCGCCGGCTCGGCGGCGAGAACTACGTGCTGTGGGGCGGCCGCGAAGGCTACGACACGCTGTTGAACACCGACCTCGTGCGCGAGCGCGACCAGTTCGCGCGCTTCCTCGCGATGGTCGTCGAGCACAAGCATCGCACCGGCTTCACGGGCACGCTGCTGATCGAGCCGAAGCCGCAGGAGCCGACCAAGCACCAGTACGACCACGACGTCGCGACGGTGCACGGCTTCCTCACGCAATACGGGCTCCAGAATGAAATCCGCGTGAACATCGAAGCGAATCACGCGACGCTCGCCGGCCATTCGTTCCATCACGAGATCGCGACCGCGTACGCGCTCGGCGTGTTCGGCAGCGTCGACGCGAATCGCGGCGACCCGCAGAACGGCTGGGACACCGATCAGTTCCCGAACAGCGTCGAAGAGCTGACGCTCGCGTTCTACGAAATCCTGCGCCACGGCGGCTTCACGACGGGCGGAATGAACTTCGATGCGAAGGTGCGCCGCCAGAGCGTCGATCCCGAAGATCTGTTCTATGGCCACATCGGCGCGATCGACGTCCTCGCGATCGCGCTGGAGCGCGCGGCGGCGCTCGTCGAGAACGACCGCCTCGAACAGTTCCGCACGCAGCGCTACGCGGGCTGGGACACCGAGTTCGGCCGCAAGATCCTCGCGGGCGGCTATTCGCTCGAATCGCTCGCAGCCGATGCGCTCGCGCGCGGCGTGAATCCGCAGCACGCGAGCGGCCAGCAGGAACGCCTCGAAAACATCGTCAATCAGGCGATCTACGCGTCGCTCTAACCACGCCGGACGGGACACGTCGGGCCGGGTGCGATGCATGACCCGGCTCGACGAGAGAGAGGATGGGGACCATGTTCATTGGTATTGACCTCGGTACGTCCGGCGTGAAGGCGGTGCTGCTCGACCGCGACGGGCGCGTGCGCGGCAGCGCGGTCGCGCCGCTCGCCGCGAGCCGTCCGCACCCGCGCTGGTCCGAGCAGAAGCCCGCCGACTGGTGGGACGCGACGCGCGCCGCGCTGCGCGCGCTGCTCGCGAGCGCGCGCGCCGAAGGCATCGACGCCGCGCAGATCGAAGCACTCGGCCTCACCGGCCAGATGCACGGCGCGACGCTGCTCGACGCGCAAGGCAACGTGCTGCGCGACGCGATCCTGTGGAACGACGGCCGCTCGGACGCCGAGTGCGTCGAACTCGAACGCGACGTGCCGAACCTTCACGCGATTGCCGGCAATCTCGCGATGCCGGGCTTCACCGCGCCGAAGCTGCTGTGGGTGCGCCGTCACGAACCCGATGTGTTCGCGAAGATCGCGCGCGTGCTGCTGCCGAAGGATTATCTGCGCTATCTGCTGACCGGCGACTTCGCGACGGACCCGTCCGACGCGGCCGGCACGCTGTGGCTCGACGTCGCGAAGCGCGACTACAGCGATACGCTGCTCGCCGCGTGCGGACTGTCGCGCGAGCAGATGCCGACGGTCTACGAAGGCAACCGCGTGACCGGCACGCTGTTGCCGTCGGTCGCGCGCGAACTCGGCCTGCGCGAGATTCCGGTGGTCGCCGGCGGCGGCGACAACGCGGCGGGCGCGGTCGGCGTCGGCATCGTGCGGCCGGGGCAGGCGATGCTGTCGCTCGGCACGTCGGGCGTGTACTTCGCGGTGTCCGACGGCTTCCTCGCGAACCCCGCGTCCGCGGTGCACAGCTTCTGCCATGCGCTGCCCGATACGTGGCACCTGATGTCGGTGATGCTGAACGCGGCCGGCTGCATCGACTACACGGCGCAGCTCGCCGGTTACGCCGATGTCGCCGCGCTGCTCGCCGACGCCGAGGCGAACGCGAACGACGCGCGTCCGTGGTTCCTGCCGTATCTGAGCGGCGAGCGCACGCCGCACAACAACGTGAACGCGAAGGGCGTGTTCTACGGGCTCGTCCCGCAGACGACGCGCGCCGATCTCGCGAACGCGACGCTCGAAGGCGTGGGCTTCGCGCTGCTCGACGGGATGGACGCGCTGCATGCGGCGGGCCTCGTGCCCGACGACATCACGGTGATCGGCGGCGGCTCGCGCAGCGCATGGTGGACGCAGATGCTCGCCGATATCAGCGGCCGCGCGCTCACGCTGCGCGCGGGCGGCGAAGTCGGCCCGGCGCTCGGCGCCGCGCGGCTTGCGCACCTCGCGCTCGCGCCCGATGCACCGCTCGACGCGGTGTGCCCGCAGCCTCCCGTCGTCGCCGTGCGCGAGCCCGACGCGGCGCGCCATGCGTGGTACGACGCGCATCGCCGTCCCACATTCAAGGCGCTGTATCGCGCGCTCGAACCCGTGTTTGCAACCGGTGCGTGACGGGCGTCCCGCCCTTTTTGCGCACCGGTGAAGACAAGCCTCGCGGCAGGCGTCAGCGCGGGGCAGCAGGTCAAGTAGTTCCAACCACGAAGAGGAGTGAGACATGAAATTTGCAAAACGCCGTTCGGTCCTGAGTTCGCTCGTTTGCGGCGCCGTGCTCGCCGGTCTGTCGCTCGCCGCGCCGCTCGCGCACGCAAGCAAGGATCATCCGGAGATCGGCTTCTGCATCGACGATCTGCGCGTCGAGCGCTGGTCGCGCGATCGCGACTACTTCGTCGCGGCAGCCGAGAAGCTCGGCGCGAAGGTGTCGGTGCAGTCGGCCGACGCGAGCGAAGAGCGCCAGATCTCGCAGATCGAGAACCTGATCTCGCGCGGCGTCGACGTGATCGTCATCGTGCCGTTCAACTCGAAGGCGCTGACGAATGTGGTCGCGGAAGCGAAGAAGGCCGGCATCAAGGTCGTGTCGTACGACCGCCTGATCCTCGATGCGGACATCGACGGCTACATCTCGTTCGACAACGAGAAGGTCGGCGAGCTGCAGGCGCAAGGCGTGTACAACGTGCAGCCGAAGGGCAACTACTTCCTGCTCGGCGGCGCACCGACGGACAACAACGCGAAGATGCTGCGCGAAGGCCAGCTGAAGATCCTGCAGCCGGCGATCGATCGCGGCGACATCAAGGTCGTCGGCCAGCAGTGGGTGCCGGAGTGGAGCGCCGCGACCGCGCTGCGCATCACCGAAGACGCGCTGACCGCGAACAACAACAAGATCGATGCGATCGTCGCGTCGAACGACGGCACGGCCGGCGGCGCGATCCAGGCGCTCGCCGCGCAGCACCTCGCGGGCAAGGTGCCGGTGTCGGGCCAGGACGCGGACCTCGCGGCGGTGAAGCGCGTCGCGGCGGGCACGCAGACGATGACCGTCTACAAGCCGCTGAAGCTGATCGCGAGCGAAGCGGCGAAGCTGTCGGTGCAACTCGCGAAGGGCGAGAAGCCGGGCTACAACGCGCAGTACGACAACGGCAAGAAGAAGGTCGACACGGTGCTGCTGCAACCGACGCTGCTCACGAAGAGCAACGTGGACCTCGTCGTGAAGGACGGCTTCTACACGCAGGCGCAGCTGGCCAGCAAGTAAGCCTCGTCACGGTGCGAGAGAACGTGCGCGGGTCGCGAGGTCCGCGCACGTTTGTCGACACGCTCGCGCGTGCGCACGCACGCGCTCGAGCGGACAGAAGCGAAATACAAGCGGAACAAGCGAATGACCGAACCATTACTGACGATGCGCGGCATCGTCAAGTCCTTCGCCGGCGTGAAGGCGCTCGACGGCATCGATCTGACCGTGCACCCCGGCGAATGCGTCGGGCTGTGCGGCGAGAACGGCGCCGGCAAGTCGACGCTGATGAAAGTGCTGTCGGGCGTGTACCCGTACGGCACCTGGGAAGGCGAGATCCGCTGGGAAGGCGAGCCGCTGAAGGCGACCGGCGTGCGCGACACGGAACGCGCGGGCATCGTCATCATTCACCAGGAATTGATGCTGGTGCCGGAGCTGTCGGTGGCGGAGAACATCTTCCTCGGCAACGAAATCACGCTGCCCGGCGGCCGGATGAATTACGCGGCGATGTACCAGCGCGCGGACGAACTGCTGCGCGAACTGAACATCGACTCGATCAACGTCGCGCAGCCGGTGATGAACTACGGCGGCGGCCACCAGCAGCTGATCGAAATCGCGAAGGCGCTGAACAAGCGCGCGAAGCTGCTGATTCTCGACGAGCCGTCGTCGTCGCTGACGGCGGCCGAGACGAAAATCCTGCTCGACATCGTGCGCGATCTGAAGCGTCGCGGCGTCGCGTGCGTGTACATCTCGCACAAGCTCGACGAAGTCGAGGCGGTGTGCGATACGGTGTCCGTGATTCGCGACGGACGTCACGTCGCGACCGAGCCGATGAAGGACCTCACGACCGATCGCATCATCGCGATGATGGTCGGCCGCGAAATCCGGAACCTCTTTCCGCGCGAGCCGCACGACATCGGCGACGTGATCTTCGAAGCGCGCAACGTGACCTGCTACGACGTGACGAATCCGCGCCGCAAGCGCGTCGACGACGTGTCGTTCCAGCTTCGCGCGGGCGAGATTCTCGGCGTCGCGGGGCTCGTCGGCGCGGGCCGCACGGAACTGATGCAGGCGATCTTCGGCGCGTACCCGGGCACGAGCCAGGCGACGGTGCTGCTCGACGGCAAGCCGCTCACCGTGCGCGCGCCGCTCGACGCGATCCGCGCGGGCATCGCGATGGTGCCCGAGGACCGCAAGCGCCACGGGATCGTGCCGCAGCTCGGCGTCGGCCACAACATCACGCTGTCGGTGCTCAAGCGCTTCTCGGAGCACGGGCGCATCGACACGGCCGCCGAACTCGACACGATCCGCACCGAGATGCAGCGCCTCGCAGTGAAGGCCGCGCATCCGATGCTGTCGATCGCAAGCCTCTCCGGCGGCAACCAGCAGAAAGCGGTGCTGACGAAGATGCTGCTGACCGACCCGAAGGTGCTGATCCTCGACGAGCCGACGCGCGGCGTCGACGTCGGCGCGAAGTACGAAATCTACAAGCTCGTGTTCCAGCTCGCGAAGCGCGGCGTCGCGATCGTCGTCGTGTCGTCGGAGCTGCCCGAAGTGCTCGGCCTGTCCGATCGCGTGCTCGTGATCGGCGAGGGCGAGCTGCGCGGCGACTTCGTCAACGACGGCCTCACGCAGGAACACATACTCGGCGCCGCGATCCAGAGCGCGAAGCGTCCCACGCAATCCACCGTAGCGAGTGCAGCATGACACCCGACGTGACCTCCCAGCCGGCGCAAAACGGCGCCGCATCCGGCCGCGCAGCCGGCGGCCGGCAATGGCAGCAACTTTTCGCGCGCTACAAGATTCTCGCACTGTTGATCGCGGTGGCCGCGATCTGGCTGTTCTTTGCGTTCCTGACCAGCGGCGCGTTCATCACGCCGCGCAACGTGTCCAACCTGCTGCGGCAGATGTCGATCACCGGCATGCTCGCGTGCGGGATGGTGTTCGTGATCATCGCGGGCGAAATCGACCTGTCGGTCGGCTCGCTGCTCGGGCTGCTCGGCGGCGTCGCGGCGATTCTCGACGTGAACCGGCAGTGGCCGATCGGCGCGACGCTCGCCGCCGTGCTCGCGCTCGGCGTGCTGATCGGCCTCTTCAACGGCTGGTGGTCCACGTATCGCCGGGTGCCGTCGTTCATCGTGGGCCTCGGCGGGATGCTTGCGTATCGCGGGATTCTGCTCGGCATCACCGGCGGCTCGACGATCGCGCCGGTGTCCGACTCGTTCGTGTTCCTCGGTCAGGGCTACCTGCCGCGCGTGTTCGGCGATTCGCTCGCGGTCGTGCTGTTCCTGCTGCTCGCGTTGCTGACCGTGCGCCAGCGCGCGAGCCGCCGGCGCTATCAGCTGGCGGTCGTGCCGGTGTGGCAGGACGCCGTGAAGATCATCGCGGCCGGCGTGTTCGTGTTCGCGTTCGTCGCGACGCTCGACCGCTACGGCGGCATTCCGGTGCCGGTGCTGATGCTGCTCGCGCTGCTCGGCGTCTTCACGTGGGTTGCGACGCAGACGGTGTTCGGCCGCCGCATCTACGCGGTCGGCTCGAACCTCGAAGCGACGCGTCTTTCCGGCGTGAACACGGACCGCGTGAAGCTCGTGATCTTCGCGCTGATGGGCCTGATGTGCGCGTTCGCCGGCATCGTGAACACGGCGCGGCTCGCGGCCGGCTCGCCGTCGGCCGGCAACATGGGCGAACTCGATGCGATCGCCGCGTGCTTCATCGGCGGCACGTCGATGCGCGGCGGCTCGGGCACCGTGTACGGTGCGCTGATCGGCGCGCTCGTGATGGCGAGCCTCGACAACGGGATGTCGATGCTCGACGTCGACGCGTACTGGCAGATGATCGTGAAGGGCGGCATCCTCGTGCTCGCGGTGTGGATCGACGTGGTGTCCGGATCGAACCGGCGCTAAAGCGCCAGCGTGACGACGCTTCAAGCATGACGGCGGCGCGTGGTCTCACGCGCCGCTTTTTTCTTCGTCCTTCATCTTCCACCACGCGGGCAGCAGCGCGCGCACGTCGGCGCGCGCGAAACGCTCGTCGAGCAGATGCACGACGCCGCGATCGTTTTCGGTGCGGATCACGCGGCCCGCGGCCTGCACGACCTTGCGCAGCCCCGGCACCAGATACGTGTAATCGAAGCCGGCGCCCGCGCCGTACAGCGCGTCCATCCGCGCGCGCATCTGCTCGTTGACGGGGTTCACCTGCGGCATCCCGAGCGTCGCGATGAACGTGCCGACGAGCCGCGTGCCCGGCAGATCGATGCCTTCGCCGAACGCGCCGCCGAGCACCGCGAAGCCGATCCCGCAGCCGTCGTCGACGAAGCGCGCGACGAACGCGTGCTGCGCCGCCTCGTCCATCGTGCGCGACTGGCGCCAGGTTGCGACGTGCGGATGGCGCGCGTCGAATGCGTCGGCCGCGCGCTGCAGATAGTCGTAGCTGCTGAAAAAGCACAGGTAGTTGCCGGGCCGCTTCGCGTACTGCGCGGCGATGCGTTCGATCAGCGCGTCGAGCGAGCGCTCGCGATCGCGATAGCGCGTCGACAGCCGGTGCGCGACGTGCACGTCGAGCTGATCCGCGTGGAATGGCGTGTCGATGTCCACGTGGACGGTGTCGTCGGGCAGCCCGAGCATGTCCGCGTAGTAGTGCGCGGGCGACAGCGTCGCGGAAAACAGCGTGACGCTATGCGCGGCCGCGATCCGCGCGCGCAGCGCGCCGGCCGGCACGACGTTGCGGATGCAGAGCGTCGTGCGCGGGCCGCGCTTGCCGCGCGTCGCGTGCGCGGGCAACGGCGCGATGTCGAACAGCGACTGCGCGTCGAATCGTTCGGCGATCCGGACGAAATGCAGCGCGTCGAAGTAGAGGCGTTCCAGTTCGGGATCGCGGATGAGCGCGGGTTCCGCGAGCTGGTCGCCGAGCGCCGCAATCAGATCGCCGAGCGCGGCGAGCAGGTCCGACGGCAGCGTGTCGCTCGCGCGATACGCGTTCGGCTCGATCGCGTTCAGCGCGTTCCACTGCCGTTGAAGGCGCGCGAGCGCGCGTTTGACCGGCGCGCTCGCGCTGCCGCGCACGGCGTCGATGCGCGTCTGCACGAGTTCCGCCGAGTACATCGCGCGTGCGCGTTCGGGCAGGTTGTGCGCCTCGTCGACGAGCACGCTCGTGCGCCACTGGTTGTGCGCGGCGAGCATGAACAGCATCGCGCTCGTGTCGAAGTAATAGTGGTAGTCGCCGACGATCACGTCGCTCCAGCGCGCGAGTTCCTGGCCGAGGTAGTACGGACACACGCGATGCTCGCGCGCGACCTCGGTGAGCGCCGCGCGGTCGGCGCGAACGCGTTCGAGCGCCGCCGCGCGCGCGGCCGGCAGGCGGTCGTAGAAGCCGCGCGCGAGCGGACACGATTCGCCGTGGCACGCCAGATCCGGGTGCTCGCACGCCTTGTCGCGCGCGACGAGTTCCAGCACGCGCAGCGGCAGCGGCGCCGCGTGTTCGCTGCTGGGTTGCGCGGCGATCAGCGTGTCGAGCGCATCGAGCGCGAGCTGCCGGCCCGAGCTTTTCGCGCTCAGAAAGAACACCTTGTCGAGCGACGCGCGCGGCGCCGCCTTCAGTTGCGGAAACAGCGTACCGATTGTCTTGCCGATGCCGGTCGGCGCCTGCGCGAGCAGGCAGCGGCCTTGCGTCGCCGCGCGCCACACCGCTTCGGCGAGATCGCGCTGGCCGCGCCGGAACGTCGGATGCGGCAGCTTCAACTTCGCGAGCGCCGCGTCGCGCGCCGCGCGATGCGCGCTTTCCTGCCCGGCCCACGCGATGAAGCGGCGGCATTGATCTTCGAACGCGAGCTTCAGTTGTTGCGCGCTCGCGTGTTCGACGAGCGCGGTCTCGCGTCCGGAGCCGACGTCGTAGTAGACGAGTGCGAGCTCGATCGCGTCGACGCGAAGGCGCTCGCACATCAGCCAGCCGTACACGCGCAACTGCGCCCAGTGCAGCGCGCGCTGGTTTTCGCGCATCGCGTCGAGGTCGCCGCGGTAGGTCTTGAATTCTTCGAGCCGGCGCGCGGCCGGATCGTAACCGTCGGCGCGGCCGCGCACGGTCAGCTCGCCGAAGAAGCCCGACAGCGCGATCTCGGTCTCGTAGCCGCTCGGCCGCCGCGACGCGATCGCGAGATGGCCCGCGCGTCCTTCGTTCGCATCCGGCGACGGCGTGAAGCGCAGATCGAGGTCGCCGCGCTTCGCGGTGAACTCGCACAGCGTGCGGACCGCGACGGTGTACGTCATCGCGACGTCTCCGCCGGCGCGGCTTCGCTCGCATCGGCCCAGCGCACCTGCAGCACCGACACCGGCATCCGGTGCGCGACGCAGTACGCGAGCCAGCGTCGCTGGTTGTCCTGCAGACGGTCGCCGGGGCCCTTCACCTCGATCAGTTCGTAACGGCGCTCGCGCGGCCAGAAGCGCACGAGGTCGGGCAGGCCGGAGCGGTTCGTCTTCGGATCGTCGAGCAGCCGCGCGAACCAGAGCCGCAGATGCGTCGCCGGCAGACAGTCGAGCGCGAGGTCGAGCAATGCCGGCGTCAGCGCGCCCCACGCGACGAACGGCGACTGGATGCCCGCCTTCTCGCGATAGCGGCGCGCGATCGTGTCGCGATACGCGCCGCTGTCGAGTTCCGCGAGACACGCGGCGAACAGTGCGGCGCGGCGCGCGACGAAGTCCGGCGCATGAAGGTCGGCCGGCCCGCGCTGGAACGGATGAAAGAACGCGCCGGGCAGCGGCGCGAACAGCGCGGGCCAGCACAGCAGCCCGAAGAGCGCGTTGATCAGCGTGTTCTCGACATGGAACGCGGGCGATTGCGGCGCGTGAAGCGACGCGCACGCGGCTTCCTCGACGCGTACGGCGGGCGCCGGCAGCGGCAGCACGATCTCGCGGACTTCGAACGACTCGTTGGCGGTTGCGGCGATTTCGACGTCGGCCGCTTCACGCGCGCGTCGGCCGCCGCCGCTGCCGCGCGAGCGCCTGAGCCGCCCGAGTGTGCGCGTCGCGCGCTGCGCTTCCTCTTCGTTCGCCGGCGCGGCGACGATCTGCTCGGCGAGCGCGAGTGCATCGTCGCGGCGTCCCAGTTGTTCGAGCACGCGAATGCATCGGTAACGCGCTTCGGGATGCAGGCAGTCCTCGTACGCGCGCCACGCGAGCGCGGGGTCGCGCGCGCGTTCCGCGTGCAGGCCGAGCGCGTGACGCAGCTTGTCGTGACGCGCGCGCAGCCACGCGTTCGCGTGCGTGCGCGGTGCGACGCGCGCGAGCGTGTCGAGCACCGCACCCAGCGCGGCGGCGCGCGACGCGGGGTCCGGCGCGCTCGACGCGGCATCGAGCGCATCGCGGCAGTCGCGCAGCGCGAGATACGTGTCGACGTCCCCGCGCTGCGTGAACGCGCGCGAGGCGAGATCGAACGGCACGCGCTCGTAACGGAACACGCCAAGCTCCGCGAGCACGAACTCGGACCAGGCCTGATGCAGATTGCCGAAGAACATCAACCGAAGACGCTCGCACAGCGGCGCGGCCGTCAGGTCGAACACCGCGTCGGCGGAGTCGGGGAACCACGCGTGCCACGCGCGCGGCGCGAGATCGGCTGCGTCGAACCCGGCGAGCGCATCGAGCAGTTGCGTGCGCGTCGTGCGTGGATTCGCGCGGGCCGCATCGACGCCAAGCCGCACGGCCAGCTCGAACAGCTCGGCCTTCGTGACGAGCGGCGCGAGCGCGTCGAGCGACAGCAGCGGCGCGTCGTCGAGCCAGCCCGCCGCGACGAGCGGCGCGGCGGCCGAGCGCGGACAGCCGATCTCGTCGTATTGCAGCCGGGACACGCGAAAGTGCGGGCCCTTGCGCATCAGCATCCGCGTGAACAGCGCCTGGGAGGCGCGCGGCGCGAGCGCGAATCCGTCGACGAAGCGGCGCTCGGCGGCGTCGAACAGGTCGGCGCAGCGCGCGTCGAGCCAGGCGAGCGCCTGCTGGAAGTTCGCGAGGTAATAAAACGGATCGGGCGACGGACGGAGCACGCGAGGACTGTATGGATATACAGCGCGATGATAGCAGGCGACGGGGGCCGGGCGGGAGCGCTCCGGGGCGCTCGCGTGGGCGCAAGGCGGAGCGGCGCGGCCGGGCGCTCACCGACGCTACGCTACAATTGCGCCAACCCGATCCCGGAGCCCCAATTGAATCAACGGAACGTCTGCATCGTCGGCCTCGCGGCCCTGGTCACCGTGCTCGGCGGCTGTGCTGCCGAGTACCGCAACCCGAGCTGGTGCGTCGACGAAATGCGCACGCGGCTCGACTCGACGTCGCACGGCGAGCTGACGGTCACGCATCGGGCGGTGTCGTATCGCGGGCAGCGGGTCGTGGTCGAAGGGCGGCTCGAGCGGGCGTCGATCGCGGCCGGAGCGTCGGCGGCGGATGCGTCGACGAAGCCGGGCACGACGGCCGGCGGCGCGCAAAGCGCTGCGGCGGCCTCGATGCCGGCGGCAGCCTCCCAGCCGACCGAAGCCTCCCAGCCGACTGCAGCTTCCCAGCCGACTGCCGCCTCCCAGCCGACTGCAGCTTCCCAGCCGACCGCCGCCGCGAAGCCGCATCCGACGACGCCGGTCGGCGCACTGGTCGCGCACTTCTCGCACCCGCGCCAGATCACGCAGACTGCCGCCGAGTGCACGTTCGACGAATCGGGTCTCAAGTCGTTTCGCTGGCTCGCGCCGGCCGCGCTCGCGAAGACGACGCTGGCCCCCGCGCACGGCAGTCAATCGGGCGCGAACGGGTCCACCCCAATCGAGCCCTGAAAAACCGCCGCCGAAACGAAATTGCGCGCGCGGCGCGACGCACGGCAGCGAAATGCGGCCACCGCGCGCGGGCGAGCAGCAACGCCGACAAAACCGCTTCCGCCCGCACTCGCGACGCGTCCGGCGCTCTGCGAGTGGCCGGTCATCCGTACCATCCGCCCGGCGATTTACACCGCAGTTTTTGCACAGCGCGCCGCGTCGCCGGTAGAATGGCTGGTTGATCCACGGAAACTGGCCGTGGTGTAGCCGAAGCGAGGAATTACCCGAACATGAGTGATTTTCATCAACGTCTTGCCAGCCGGGCAGCGGCACTCCTGATGGCAGGCGGGCTGGTCGCCGGCTGCGCCTCGCAGTCGCCGGGCAAGATCGATTACCGCAGTGACTCGAAGGTGACGGACCCGTCGCTCTCGCTGGCCCTGCCGCCGAACATGCTCGACGAAACGTCCGACGAGCGTTCGCTTCCGCCCGTGAACGGCCAAACGTCGCTCGCGGCGTTGAAGGAAGTGCAGAGCGCCGCCCCCACGTCGCCCGACAACGGCGTGCTGCCGCAGGTTCCAGGCATGCACATCCAGCGCGAGGGCACCGAAAGCTGGCTCGTGATCGACAACCGCTCGCCGGACGACGTCTGGGCGCAGGTCCGCCGGTTCTGGCAGGAGCAGGGCTTCCTGCTCGTCGTCGACCAGCGCACGAAGGGCGTGATGGAAACGGACTGGAACGAAACCCATCCGAGGATCAACGACGGCCTGATCCGCAACGCGCTCACCTGGGCGACCGACAACTCGTACGTGACCGCCGAGCGCAACAAGTACCGCACGCGTCTCGAAGCGACGCCGAACGGCGGCACCTACGTGTTCATCAGCCAGAAAGGGCTGCGCGAAGTGCTGACCGGCACGACCAACGAAAACAGCGCGTGGCAGCCGAAGCCGAACGATCCGGCGCTCGAAACCGAGTACCTGAAGCGGCTCATGCTGACGCTCGCGCGCGCGAAGCCGGGCGTGCCCGACGCGCAGATCGCCGCGCAAGCCGATGCGTCGAAGTCGGCGAGCAAGGACGCGAAGCCGGCGAAAGCCGACTCGGCCGCCGCCGCCATCGCCGCGCAGAACGTCGCGAACGCCGGCGCCGCGCAAGCCGACGACGCGTCCGGCCAGTCCTCGCGCACCGAGCTCACGCTCGGCGAGCCGTATGACCGCGCGTGGCTGCGCGTCGGCGTGGCGCTCGACCGCGCGAACTTCACGGTCGACGACCGCGATCGCGCGAACGGCATCTACTACGTGCGCTACGTCGACCCGAAGGACATGACGTCGGCCGAGCAGAGCTTCTGGAACCAGGTGTTCCACGGCCGCAAGGAAAAGATCGCGAAGCAGTATCGGCTGAACGTGCGCGCGATCACCGAGACGCAAACGCGCGTCGCGGTCGTCGACCCGAAGGGCGACATCGACACGTCGCGTCCCGCGCAGGAAATCATGGCGCTCGTCGTCGACGAACTGCAGTAAGCCGCCCGCGTCGCGTCAAAACAAAACCCGCCTGCACGAATCCAGTGCAGGCGGGTTTTTTTATCGTCGATGGCGGCGTTCGCGGCCGGCCGTGACGATCGTCATCCCGCCGGACGCGCGCCGCCCGCCGCTCAGTGCGGCGGAATCATCCACGTGAACACGTTCTGCTGCAGCCACACGAGGATGCCGAGCAGCACCGTCAGCAGGATCGAGTGCTTGAACGTCTTCGCGAACACGACGCCTTCCTTGCCCTTCAGGTCGGTCGTCGCGACGCCGGTCGCGATGTTCTGCGGCGAGATCATCTTGCCCATCACGCCGCCCGACGAGTTCGTCGCGGCCATCAGCACCGGGTTCAGGTTCAACTGCTGCGCGGCCACCACCTGCAGGTTGCCGAAGAGCGCGTTGCCGGACGTGTCGCTGCCGGACAGGAACACCGCCACCCAGCCGAGGAACGCGGACACGAGCGGGAAGAACGGCCCGACCGACGCGACGCCGAGACCGAGCGTGTACGTGAGCCCCGAGTAGTTCATCAGGAATGCGAGGCCGACGATCGTCGCGACGGTCAGGATCGCGATGCGCGTCTGCACCCACGTGTCGACGATCGCGCCGACGAAGTCCGATGGCTTCAGGCGCACGACGAACGCGGTGATGATCGCCGCGACGAGGATCGCGGTGCCGGTCGCGAGCGGCTGGAAGTCCCAGATCGCGCCGTAAGGCGTGTTGTACAGCGTGATGAACACGGCATTGTGGAGGCCCGGCCACTGGATCTTCACGTCGCCGATCGTGAACACCTTCGCGATCGTCCACACGATCACGACGACCGACACGATGATCCACGGATACCAGCCCTGCGCGCCGCTCAGTTCGCCGCGCACTTCCTTTTCGCGATCGATGCGGATCGCGTAGTGCGGATCGGGCGCCGGCTTCCACACCTGCAGGAACGCGATCGTCAGGATCAGCGACACCATCGACGACAGCACGTCGGTCAGGCTGTAGTTGATGAAGTTCGCCGTCACGAACTGCGTGAGCGCGAAGCTCGCGCCCGACACGAGCAGCACCGGCCACACGCGCAGCATGCCGCGGAATCCCGCGTAGATGCCGATCACGTAGAACGGCAGCAGCAGCGCGAAGAACGGCAACTGGCGGCCGACCATCTGCGCGAGCACGTCGGACGGCAGGTGCGACACCGCGCCGAGCACCGTGATCGGCACGCCGAGCGCGCCGAATGCGACCGGCGCCGTGTTGAAGATCAGCGTGTAGGTCAGCGCTTCGAGCGCCGGGAAGCCGAGCATGATCAGCAGCGAGCTCGTGATCGCGACCGGCGTGCCGAAGCCCGAGATGCCCTCGAACAGCGCGCCGAACGAGAAGCTGATGACGATCAGCACGACGCGGCGGTCGTTCGGCAGATTGTCGAGCAGCCACATCCGGAACGCGGCGAAGCGCTGCGAGCGCAGCGCGATGTTGTACAGCAGGATCGCGTTGACGACGATCCACATCACCGGCCACAGCGCGAACACGGCCCCGGCGGCGACCGAGTTGAACGCGAGTCCGGCCGGGAACTGCCAGCCGAAGATCGCGACGATGAGCCCGACGACGAGCCCGGCAAGCGACGCTTGCCAGGCCGGGCGTCTCGCCCACCCGAGCAGAATGAGCACCGTCGCGATCGGTAGTGCCGCGACGATGAACGACGGCAACAGCGCGTTGCCGATCGGCGTGAGTAACTGGTGGAACACTCCGGTCTCCTTGATGATGGTTCGAATCGGCGCGTTGCTTCTGTACCGCTGCGCCTGTTGCGCACGACAGTGAGCGAGCCTCGCGTGCCCGCTTTTCGCGGGGCAGGCTGTTAATACGGCACTTTATTACTGCAGCTTTAGGAGAATAAGAAATCGCGGCGCTGCGTCAAGGAGGGAAAGTACGGTTATTGGCGGCGATTCGCTGCCCGAGCGCGGATTACCGACGCGCGGCTTGCGCGCCGGTGACAAACCAGGAATAAAGCGAAGAAAAGCGCGAAGAAAAACGCGGAAAAGCGTAAAGCCCGCGTAAAGGTGCGCTCAGTGGTGCCCGTGGCCGCCCCAGTAGCCGCCGATGCCGAACGACACGGACGGATACGCATACGCCGGGTAGGCCGGGTAATAGGCCGGATACGCGGGATACGCCGAATACGCGGGTGCGGTCGCGGTCGCGTAATACGGCGCCGGGCTGTATCCGTATGCGGGCGGATAGTAATAGCATCCGGACAGCGAAAGCAGCGCAGCGGCGCCGCAGGCGGCGGCGACGCACGTGCGGATGGTGCGGATCGTGCGGATCGTTCGAATCGTGCGAACGCTTGCGGACGGCTCGGAAAAACGACGGGACGAAAGGTTCATGGTGTGACTCGGTGAATCGGCCAGCTTCTGCGGGCCCGGCGACGAGGATATTACGCCGCCTCGCGCGCGAACGCGGCGACGACCGTGTAACACTCCATTGCAGGCTTCGCGCCCGGTGCGCGGGGCTCCGGAAAAGACACGCGGCGCGTTCCGGCTGGAAACGCGCCGCATGGATTCGAAGCCGATATTCGCGCGGGCATTCGGTTACTTTCCAACCTGATTGCCGATCAGGCCGCCCGCGGCCGCGCCGCCGAGCGTCGACAGCGCATTGCCGCCGATCGCGGCGCCCGCGGCGCCGCCGACGCCCGCGCCGATCGCGGTGTCGCGCTGGCGTCTCGTCATGCCGTCGCATGCCGAAAGGCTGGAAACAGTGGTCACGACGGCCGCGACCGTCAGCACGACCCTGGCTTGCCGGATGGACTTCGTCATGGTTCGACTCCTTCGTGAATGGCACAACGGCCGATGCATGCGCAACAGCAATGCCCATGCCATGCCGTCATATTCACGAGAGTAGGCGCGCAACCGGTATCGCGTTGTATGCGCTTGTCAACGAATTGCAGGTTCGGTAAGAAACTGTTTCTTCGCTGGCATCGCGCACGTGGCTGCGTTCGACGAAGCCCTCCGGAGCGGGGCATTCGTCACTGACGCTGATAGATCTCCGCGCCTTGCTTGACGAACTCGACCGCCTTCACTTCCATGCCTTTTTTCAAGGCTTCCTCTTCGGTCACGCCTTGCTTCGCGGCGAACTCGCGCACGTCCTGCGTGATCTTCATCGAGCAGAAGTGCGGCCCGCACATCGAGCAGAAGTGCGCGACCTTCGCCGAATCCTTCGGCAGCGTTTCGTCATGGAATTCGCGCGCCTTGTCCGGGTCGAGGCCGAGATTGAACTGGTCTTCCCAGCGGAATTCGAAGCGCGCCTTCGACAGTGCGTTGTCCCGCACCTGCGCGCCCGGATGCCCCTTCGCGAGGTCGGCCGCATGCGCCGCGAGCTTGTACGTGATGATGCCTTCCTTCACGTCGTCCTTGTCCGGCAGACCGAGGTGCTCCTTCGGCGTCACGTAGCACAGCATCGCCGTGCCGAACCAGCCGATCATCGCCGCGCCGATGCCCGACGTGATGTGGTCGTAGCCCGGCGCGATGTCGGTGGTGAGCGGCCCGAGCGTGTAGAACGGCGCTTCCTTGCACCAGTCGAGCTGCAGGTCCATGTTCTCCTTGATCAACTGCATCGGCACGTGGCCGGGGCCTTCGATCATCACCTGCACGTCGTGCTTCCACGCGATCTGCGTGAGCTCGCCGAGCGTCTTCAGTTCGCCGAGCTGCGCTTCGTCGTTCGCATCGTAGATCGAGCCGGGGCGCAGACCGTCGCCGAGCGAGAAGCTCACGTCGTACGCCTTCATGATTTCGCAGATCTCTTCGAAGTGCTCGTAGAGGAAGCTTTCCTTGTGATGCGCGAGACACCACTTCGCCATGATCGAGCCGCCGCGCGACACGATGCCGGTCATCCGCTTCGCGGTCAGCGGCACGTATTGCAGACGCACGCCCGCGTGGATCGTGAAGTAGTCGACGCCTTGCTCGGCCTGCTCGATCAGCGTGTCGCGGAAGATTTCCCACGTGAGGTCCTCGGCCTTGCCGTTGACCTTTTCGAGCGCCTGATAGATCGGCACCGTGCCGATCGGCACCGGGCTGTTGCGGATGATCCACTCGCGCGTTTCGTGGATGTGCTTGCCGGTGGACAGATCCATCACCGTGTCGCCGCCCCAGCGGATCGCCCACGTCATCTTGTCGACTTCCTCGCCGATCGACGACGTGACCGCCGAATTGCCGATGTTCGCGTTGATCTTCACGAGGAAGTTGCGGCCGATGATCATCGGCTCGCTTTCCGGGTGGTTGATGTTCGCCGGAATGATCGCGCGGCCGCGCGCGATTTCCTCGCGCACGAATTCAGGCGTGATTTCCTTTGGCGCATCCGCGCCGAACGCGGCGGCGCCGAACGCCTGGCCCGGATGCTGGCGGCCCATCATGTCGGCGAGCTTCGCACCGTTCGGGCCGCTCGCCTTCAGGCTCTCGATGTACTCGGCGCGGCGCTGGTTCTCGCGGATCGCGATGAATTCCATTTCCGGCGTGACGATGCCCTGGCGCGCGTAGTGCATCTGCGTGACGTTGCGGCCGCTCGCGGCGCGGCGCGGCGTGCGGTGCAGGCCGGGAAAGCGCAGCTCGGCGGTCGCCGGATCGGCGGCGCGCTCGCGGCCGTACTCGCTCGACAGGCCAGGCAGCGCCTCGGTGTCGCCGCGCGCCTCGATCCAGCGCTGACGCAGCGCCGGCAGGCCCGCGCGGATGTCAATCTTCGCTTCGGGGTCCGTATAAGGACCCGACGTGTCGTACACGTAGATCGGCGGATTCTTTTCGCCGCCGAACGCGGTCGGCGTGTCGGCCTGCGAGATTTCGCGCATCGGCACGCGAATGTCCGGCTGCGAGCCGGCCACATAGATCTTGCGGGAGTTCGGCAGCGGCGCGACCGCGGCCGCATCGACGTGAGCGTCGGCGGAAATGAATTTCGGATTCGCGTTCATGCGGTGTCTCCATTCAGCGTGGAAGCCCAAGGTTGGGGCGGCAGGCTTCGCAGGAGACGACGGGAACGTGGTCGGGCTTCGCTGGAGGAGGGTGCTGCGAAACGGGTTGCACAGCGGGGTAACACAGCGAAGTCCGGACGCTTCCCTGCGCTGGCATTACCCAGATCAGGTTCAAAGGGTATTTCTCACCCGCTCCGACACGCCGCCGCTGCGGCGCTCGACGCAGGACCCCCGCGTAAGCAGCGGCAAAGATACACCGCGACCGGCGCGGCTGGCAAGCCCCTCGGCAGCCAATGGGTATTCGGCGCGCGCAAAGCGGCGCCCGCGCGCGTCGCGCGACGGACGCGCTTGCTGGAGAACGGAGCGCGCATGAACGGGCCGCCGGCGACGAGGCGCTGCGGCTCGAATCGCCCGCGGCTCGCGCTCCGCTACTTCGCCTGCTCGGCGCCGCGCGTGACCGCGTGGCCGCCGGCGGACATGTCCTCTCCGGCCCCGGCGACCGTATTGCACGCGGCAAGTCCCGCGCAGGCAGTCACAAGAAGCAATGCGATGAAGCGTTTCATGGGCATCCTCCATGTAAATGGCAAGTAAGGGAACTAACGTTCAGCACGCGCCATGCCCATCCCGCGTTCGCGCGCGCTGCGTTCAGGTCCGCGCCTTGCTGATGCTCCGCTGCGGCCCGCGGCGCGCCGCCGTTCAGCGCGCCGGGGCTGGACGACGACGACGGCCGGCAGGCGACGCGGCGACGCGACAGACGCCGCGCGCCTCTCGCGCCCGGCCTCAGGACACAACCGGAGGACAACGCCATGCTCCATTACGCCATCGTGTTCTTTGTGATCGCGCTGATCGCCGCCGTATTCGGCTTCACCGGCATCGCGGCCGGCGCCGCTGAAATCGCGAAGATCCTTTTTTACATTTTCCTGGTGGTGTTCGTCGTCACGCTGTTGCTCGGCGTGCTGCGGACCTGAGCGTGAGCTCCGTTTCCATTTCCGTTAAAGGAGAAACAGATGTCGAAGTCCCCATCCTCATTCGAGATCGATGTGAAACGCGTGCGCGAAGAGGCGCGCCGCAACATGGAACAGGGCTCCGTCACGGCGGCCTACGGTGCGAACCGCGAAACGGTGCTGAAGCTGCTGAACGATGCGCTCGCGACGGAAATCGTCTGCACGCTGCGCTACAAGCGGCATTACTTCATGGCGAAGGGGATCGAGTCGGAATCGGTCGCCGCGGAATTCGCCGAGCACGCGACCGAGGAACAGGAACACGCGGACAAGCTCGCCGCGCGTATCGTGCAGCTCGGCGGCGAGCCGGATTTCTCGCCGCAGACGCTCGCGCAGCGCTCGCATTCGGAGTATCGCGAAGGCACGGACCTGAAGGACATGATCCGCGAGAACCTGGTGGCGGAGCGGATCGCGATCGAAACGTATCGCGAGATCATTCGCTACCTCGGCGACAGCGATACGACGACGCGGCGGATCTTCGAGGAAATTCTCGCGGTCGAGGAAGAACACGCGGATGACATGACCGACCTGCTCGACACGAAGTAAGCCGCGAAGCGAGCCTGCGATGCACGACGCGCGGGCGCCGCGCGTCGTGCGGGACGACGGCTCAGGGCGACGTCTGCGCGCCGACGCGCGGCCGCGTGCCGATGTGAATCCACGCGGCGAGCGCGATGAAGCCGAGCCCGGCCGCGCACACGCCGGTCCAGCCGAACGCGTGCCACATCGCGACGCCGACCGCCGAGCCCACTGCGCCGCCGATGAAATAGCACACCATGTAGACCGTATTCACGCGGCTGCGCGCATCGGGCCGCAGCGCGTAGATGCGCGACTGGTTCGCGATCTGCGCGCTCTGCACGCCGACGTCGAGCACGATCACGCCGATCACGAGCCCGACGATGCTCGTCGCCGACAGCGCGAAAATGACGAACGACAGCGCCAACAGCACGATCGCCATCGTGACGATCGCGCGCGGTCCGCGCTTGTCCGCGAAGCGGCCCGCGACGGGCGCGATCAGCGCGCCGCCCGCGCCGACGACGCCAAAGAGGCCCGCCGCCTGCGGCCCCAGATGGAACGGCGCGCCGGCGAGCAGCAGCGTCAGCACCGGCCAGAAGAGGCTGAACGCGGCGAACAGCGCGGCGCCCGTCGCGGCGGCCTCGCGCAGTCCGCGCAATTCCACCGTCAGATGCCACAGCGACGCGAAGAGCTGCCCGAAGCCGAGCGTCGACGTGGGCTTGCTTTTCGGCAGCTTCAGCACGATCACGACGCCGAGCGCGATCAGCGCGACGATCGACGCGCCGAACACCGAGCGCCAGCCAAAGTATTCGCCGATGAAACCGGACGCCGTCCGCGCGAGCAGGATGCCGATCAGGAGGCCGCTCATCACGGTGCCGACCGCATGGCCGCGACGCTCGGGCGGCGCGATTTCGGCGGCGAACGGCACCGCCTGCTGCGCGATCGTCGACACGACGCCGATCGCGAGGCTCGCGACGATCAGCACGGTGAGCGTCGGCGCGGTCGCGGCGACCAGCAGCGCGACGCACAGCGCGGCCGTCTGCATGAGGATCAGCTTGCGGCGATCGATGCGGTCGCCGAGCGGCGCGAGCAGCAGCATGCCGGCCGCGTAGCCGAGCTGCGTGCAAGCGGGCACGGCGCCGATCCACGCGGCGCTCTGCGGAAACGAGTGCCGGAAGTCGTCGAGCAGCGGCTGGTTGTAGTAGATGTTTGCGACCGACACGCCCGCGATGATCGCGAGCAGCAGCAACAATGCGCCGAGCGACATCGGCTCGCGCGCAGGGATCGATTCGGAAGTGGACATGGAAACGGCGGCAGTCTTCGAGCGAGCCGATCATACCGGAGCGCAGATGATCGTGCTGGCGCGGCCGTCAGTCGATCAGGTTGCCGTGGCTGTCGAAGAACGGATACGGGCCGTCGGCGGCGTCCACGTAAGCATGGTGCGTGACGACGCCGCTCTGCCGTTCGTAGCGATGCAACGCGAACGCCGGTGGTTCGAGCGAGAACGCGGACGGGCCGTGCTCGCGCAGATCGAGCGTCACCTGGTGCGCGGGCGCCGGCACCGCGGATGCGATCGTGCCGCCGAAGCGCACGAACATCGGCCGGTGCACGTGACCGCAGATCACGCGCTCGACGTTCGGATGCCGGGCGACGAGCGCTTCGAGGCGCGCCGATGCGTCCGCCGCGAGACGGATCGCGTCCATGTGCGCGATCCCGCAATCGAACGGCGGATGGTGCAGCGCGACGATCACCGGCCTTCCGCGCGCGGCGTCGAGTTGCGCGGCGAGCCAGTCGAGCCGCGCGTCGTCGAGCGAGCCCGCGCTTTGCCCGGGCACCACCGAGTCGAGCGCGAGCACGCGCAGCGCGCCCACATCGACCGCGTACTGCACGAACTCGCCGCCGACGTGCAGTTCGGGGCGCTCGGCAAATGCGTCGCGCAGCGCATCGCGGTCGTCGTGATTGCCGACGAGCAGGTAATACGGCAGATCGAGCGTCGCGAGCAGCGACTTCAGGTGCGCGTATTCCTGCGGCGTGCCGCGATCGGCGAGGTCGCCGGTCATGATCACCGCGTCCGGGCGCGGGGAGAGCGCATTCAGGCGCGCGATGCAGCGCGCGAGCGACGCGGCCGTATCGACGCGGCGATACGCGAGCGCGCCCGGCGCTTTGATATGAAGATCACTGATCTGGGCGAGCAGCATGCTTTCGTGAACTCTCGAAGTAATTCGTTGGGGTGACTGACACTGGCGGCGCTCACGCGAGCGCGATCAACGCGTCGGCTGCCACCGACAGGCCGACCGGCGTGCCGCGCGCCAGCTCGATGCGGCCGGCGACGTCGACGATCAGCGCGTCGGGTGCCGCGCCGCAGATCGTGAGCCGCGTGCGTTCGCCGAGAAACGCCGCGTGTTCGATCACGCCGCGCAACTGCGCGTCGGCCGGATCGACGAGCCACGCGTCCTCAGGGCGGAAGAACAGTTCGGCCGCGCCTGCCTGTGCGTCGCGCACCGCGCGTGCGGGCAGCAGCGCGCCGCCGGTGGTCTCCAGTGCGCCGTCGCGCCATTGTCCCGCGACGCGGTTCAGCGTGCCGACGAACTGCGCGACCGCGCGATTCGCGGGCCGGTAGTAGATGTCGCGCGGCGTGCCGGCCTGTTCGATGCGGCCCTCGCTCATCACGACGATGCGGTCGCCGAGTTCCATCGCTTCGGCCTGATCGTGCGTCACGTACACGGTGGTCACGGCGAGTTCGCGCAACAGCGCGTTCATTTCGCCGCGGAGCGTGTCGCGCAGACGCGCATCGAGCGCCGTCAGCGGCTCGTCCAGCAGCAGCACGCGCGGACGCGGCGCCAGCGCGCGCGCGAGCGCGACGCGCTGGCGCTGACCGCCCGACAGCTGCGCGACGGGCTTGTCCGCGTGCGCTTCGAGCCGCATCATCGCGAGCAGCTCGTCGACGCGTTCGCGCGCCGCCGCTTGCGGCACGCGCTGGATCTTCAGCCCATAGCCGATGTTGCCGCGCACGTTCAGATTCGGAAACAGCGCGTAGTTCTGGAACACCATGCCGACCTTGCGGCGCTCGATCGGCAGCGCGGTCACGTCTTCGTCGCCGAACCTCACGCGGCCGCCCGCGTCGGGCGTTTCGAGCCCCGCGATCAGCCGCAGCGTCGTGGTCTTGCCGCAGCCGGACGGGCCGAGCAGCACGAGCGTCTCCCCCGCGCCGATCGTCAGGTCGAGCGGCTCCAGCACGCGCGTGCCGCGAAACGTCTTCGCACACGACGACAGGACGATCGGAATCGAATCGAGTTTCATCGGGAATCCTTCTTGTCCGGCGCGCGGCGCGCGGGGTTCGAGCCGGCGGCATTGACGCCGAGCCATTGCATCGCGACGAGCAGCGGCATCGTCATGATGAAGAACAGGATCGTGTACGCGCTGCCGATTTCGATGCGCATCGACGCGTACGTGTCCGCGAGGCCGACGGGCAGTGTCTTCGTGTCGGGCGTGTGCAGCATCCACGTGAGGTTGAATTCGCCGATCGACAGCGTGATCACCGACAGTGCGCCCGCGACGATGCCGGGTCGCGCGTTCGGCAGCACGATCGTGAAAAAGCGCTGCACGAAGCGTGCGCCGAGGCTCGCTGCGCCTTCTTCGAGCGTGCGCAGATCGTGCGACGCGCAGACGGCCGCCACGGGCCGCACCATGAACGGCAGCGTGAACACGACGTGGCCGACGACGATGAACATCGCGCTCATCCGGAACGTGGAGAAGCCGCCGTACACGACGAGCAGCGCGAGCGCGGACGCGAGCCCCGGCAGCGCGACCGGCATCACGAGGAGTTCCTCGATCACGCGCGAGATGCGCGTGCGGCTGCGCGCGAGCGCGTAACCGGCCGGCACGCCGGCGAAGAGCGTGACGGCGAGCGTCAACGCCGCCACTTCGAGCGACAGGAACACGGACGCGTGATACTGCGTCCACACCTCGTCGAGCCAGCGCAGCGTGAGGCCGCTCGCGACGCCGCGAAAATAGTTGACCGTGACGCCGGCGACGATCGACATCACGACCGGCACGATCAGGAACGCGCACGTCGCGAGCGTGACGAGCCATTGCGCGAACGCGAGCCACGCGCGCGCCGACGGCAGCGCGAACGCGCGGCGTCGCGACGACGGCGGAGTCTGCGGCACAAGCGGCGGCACCGTCGGCGGCGAGCCGGACGAAGCGTCGTGCGACGCCGGATCGGCGAGCGTATTCATGCGGACCTCACGAGCATGCGACTCAAGGGGCAGGGCGGCGCTCATGCGGTCGCGGCGACCGTCGCGCCGGTGAGCGTGCGCGCGACGGTCAGCACCGCCCACGTGACGAAGCCGAGCACGATCGACAGCCCCGCGGCCGTCACCATGTTCGCGTTCAGCGTGAATTCGGTGTAGATCGTCATCGGCAGCACGTCGATGTCGGTGGCGAGCGTGAACGCGGTGCCGAACGCGCCCATCGCGGTCGCGAAGCACACGGCGCCGGCCGCGATCAGGCCCGGCGCGAGCGCGGGCAGGATCACGTCGAGCAGGATCCGCCACGACGACGCGCCGAGCGAACGCGCCGCCTCTTCGAGCGACGCATCGAGTTGCGACGCGCACGCCATCACCGTGACGACCACGCGCGGAATCGAAAAGTACAGATAGCCGGCGAAGAGCCCGGCCATCGAGTACGCGAACACCCAGCGCTCGCCGGTCACGCGCATCGCCAGCGCGCCGATCAGCCCCTGGCGGCCGGCGAGCATGATCACCATGAAGCCGACGACCACACCCGGAAATGCGAGCGGAAACGTGAGCAGCGCGACGAGCGTGCGGCGGCCGGGAAACTCGCGGCGCGCGAGCAGCAGCCCGCTGATCACCGACAGCACGAGCGTCGTCACGGTGACGGCCGCGGACAGCACGACCGTCGCCGCCAGGCTCTCCATATAGCGGCCGTTGGTCAGCAGCGCGCGGTAGGTCGCGAGCAGACGACCGTCGGCGCTCACCTCGACGAGCGCGATCATCGGCAACAGCCAGAACGCGCAGAAGACGGCGAGCGCCGGCGCGAGCAGCGCGACGCGCCAGCGCAGCGGAAAGGTCAGGTCGTGGTGCATCGTGTGAGTCGTCCCGCTTAATGCATCACCTGCAGGTAGCGCTCGCCGAACGCCTGCTGCTTTTCGGCCATCTTCGCGAAGTCGACCGGCTTCGCGCGCGCATAGTCGCTCGCCGGCAGGAACCTGCTGGCCGCCTCGGGCGACATCGCGCTCGCGCGCACCGGACGCAGATATGCATTCGCCCACAGCTTCTGGCCTTCGTCGGACAGCACGAAGTCGAGCACCTTCTTGCCGTTCGCCGCGTGCGGCGCGTTCTTCACGAGGCTCATCACGTACGGCACCGCGATCGTGCCTTCCTTCGGAATCACGAACTCGACGTTCGCGTGGTCCTTGTACTTCGCGCGATACGCGTCGAAGTCGTAGTCGAGCAGGATCGGAATTTCGCCGGACAGCACGCGCGCATACGCGGTCTGCTTCGGCACGATCGGCTCGTTCGCCTTCAGCTTCGCGAACCAGTCGAGGCCCGGCTGAAAGTTGTCGAGCGTGCCGCCGAGCGCCTGATTCACCGCGACCGCGCCCGCATAGCCGACGAACGCGCTCGACGGATCGAGGTAGCCGATCATCCCCTTGTACTCGGGCTTCAGCAGATCGGCCCACGAGCGCGGCACCGGCTTGCCTTCGAGCGCGTCCTTGTTCACGAAGAAGCCGAGCGTGCCCGAGTGGATCGCGAACCAGTAGCCTTGCGGGTCCTTCAGGTTCGCCGGGATGTCGTCCCAGTGCGCCGGACGGTACGGCTCGATCACGCCCTTGTCCTTCGCCTGGAACGCGGACGACACGCCGAGATACACGACGTCGGCCACCGGGCTCTTTTGTTCGGCCATCAGTTGCGCGATGGCCTGGCCCGAGTTCTTGTTGTCGAACGGCACGCGAATGCCGGTCTTCTGCTGGATCGCGTTGATCTGGCCTGCCCAGTCGGCCCATTCGGGCGGGCAGTTGTAGCAGATCGCGGTCTGCTGCGCGTGCGCGGCCTGCGGCAGCGCGAACGCCGACACCGCGGCGAGCGCGAGCGCGGCGGATGCGGCACAGGAAGCCACGCGAGCGGCGACGCGCGAAAGGAGGGGCAACGGGTGCGAGAGGGCGCCAGCAACGGCCGGTCGATGAGTCACAACAGGTCTCCAGGGACGGTGGAAGAAGTTCTGGTTGGTCTGGTTTTCTAGTGCTATTTCATCGAACCGACGCGAGCGTGGCGGCCGGTTCGTGCGCGATCGCCGCGACGGTCGCGCCGTGGCGCAGCGTATGCGGCAGCCTGAGCGCGAGCGGCGTCGCTTCGTCACCCGCGATGCTGCTCGCGCGCCGACCGTCGATGCGTTCGAGCAGCCGGCGCCACGCCGCGCAGCCGATGCCGTGATTCGGCGAGCCGATGCTCGCGAGCGCCGGCGACAGCAGTTCGCCGACCGCGAGGCCGTCGAAGCCGAGGATCGACATGTCGCGCGGCACGTTCAGGCGCACGCGGCGCAGCCCGCGGATCACGACCATCGCGAGCAGGTCGTTGCTGCAAAAGAGCGCGGTCGGGCGTGCGGCGCCGCTCGTCAGATGCGCGAGCACGGACGGCGCGAGTTCTTCCGCGTTGAAGTCCACCTCGAGCGGCGGCGCCGGATCGAGCCCGGCGTCGTGCATCGCCTGTGCGTAGCCCTGGTAGCGCAGCCGCGCGCGATCGGACGCGGCCAGCGTGCCGGCCAGCATCAGGATGCGGCGATGACCGTGCGCGATCAGCATCCGCACGCCGTCGTACGCGGCCCGATGGTTGTCGACGCAGACCGACGGCCGCCGCTTCGTGTCGTTGTGCATCAGCACGTAGAGCGGGCCGTCGCGATCGAGTTCGTCGAGCACGGGGTGCGTGTCCGCGTCGGCGACGGTCAGGATCAGCCCTTCGACCCGATGCGAGCGCAACGTGTCGATCGCGTGGCGCTCGCGTTGCGCGTCGTATTGCGTGGTCATCAGCATCAGCCGGTAGCCTTGCGCCGACGCCAGTTCGTCGATTCCTTGCAGACACTCGGCGAACACCGGGTTCGACAGCGTCGGCAGGATCACGCCGACGACGCGCGTGCGCTCGCCGCGCAACTGGCGGCCGAGCGGATTCGGACGGAAGTTCAGTGTCTCGATCGCCTCGCGCACGCGTGCGAGCGTGAGCGGATTGACGGTGTCCGGCGCATTGATGGCGCGCGATACCGTCGCGATCGAAAAGCCGGCGTAGGCGGCGACATCCTTGATCGTTGGCGTCATGCGGGCGTCCGTCGTATGGAAACGTTTTCGACGCCCGGATTATCGGGAGCGCAGATGACGGTCATATGACGCGCGGCGCGGGTGCGCGCGTTCGGCGGGGCCGTTGCGCAGCGGGCCTCGCGGCGCGCCGTCCTTTGCTGGGCGGGCGCCGCGCGTGATAGTATCTCGTCCGCTTCACCGCGCTGTCGGGGTGATGAAATTGGTAAACATAGCGGACTTGAGTGATTGAGTGCCCGATTGGAAACGGTCGGTGCAGAACCCCTCAAATTCGGCGAATCCCCTGGGTCGCGCGGTGCATCGCGCTCGCGGCGCCGAGGCAACGCCGAGCCAAGCCGGCCGCCGCAACGGCGGCACGGAAGGTGTAGAGACTAGACGGGGGGCGCCTAACGTCGTGCCGCGCACGATCATGGCGAAGGCATAGTCCAGCGCACGAACGCAAGCGGCGAAGCCGCGAACGCGGCGTCGAAAGACGTGGTGTGACGAAAATCCGCCGCCTAACGGCTTGCCGGTTCGAGTCCGGTCCCCGACACCATCGAATGTTGCGGTGAAATTCGCTGCGCGTTTTTGAAGACCCGCGATAGCTAAACGCTTCGCGGGTTTTATCTTTCTGATGAACCGAAGACGGACGCCCTTAGCGGTAATCGTCCGTATCGTCGATCTTCGTGATTTTCCAGGCGCCGTCGATCTGGCGCAGGAAGACGAGCACGCGGGTCTTGTTCGTCGAACCGAACGTCACGGGCACCACCGCAACGTTGCCGAGTTCGATCGCCGCGCCGGTTTCCCGGTGCGCGAGCCAGTCGCGGCCGTCGTAGTCCTGCACCTTCAGGAAGTAATCCACGCCGCCCGGGGGACCGGAGCGCGCGTAGTCGTCGCGCAGGCGGCTCACTGTTTTCGTCGTCACGTATTTCTCGATTTCCGGCAGATCGAGCGGATACGACGTATCCGTGTCGTGCGCGATGAACCACGAATAGAAGCTTGTCGTGAGCGCTTCGGGACTGTCGGCCGTGGCGGCCGCAAAGGTGCTCTGCGACGGCACAAACAACGAAAGCCCGAAGAGGGCGGCAATAACGAAACGGTTCATGGTGGGTCAGTGATGCCGGTAGAGTTTGCAGGATGGCCGCGCCTCCCGGTATGCCGGGCCCGGATAAAAGCCGTGCTGCTGCCTGAAATCGGATATCCACATCTGGCCGTCGTAAATGGCGGCATGCCCGTGAGGATGCCCGGGCGCCGCCTGGATAACCATCACGTCGCCCGCCAGCGGCGTGCCGTGCGCTTCGCGAAAGCCGGCGCGCTGAAGCGCCCGGCCCATGTCCTTCGCGCTTCGCGTGCGCTCGAGCGACACGCCGCCGCCGTTTTCGACAGCGAGCCGGACGAACTCCGCGCATCGTCCAATACTGATAGATCGTGCGTGCAGCTGAGCATAGTTGCCAGCGGCATAACCGTTATATGGCATTGTCGTAGTTCTCCACGAGATTTGTCTGAACGTGCGCCCCTGTAAGTCGGCATGCGCTGCATTTCCGCTTTACAGGTCGTCATTTATGCCTGGTTGCCAACGTGGAGTGTTGATACGCGTTGAATCGCTCGTGGTTCCGTGAAAAGGGTGCGCTGATTCGTCTGCACGCAGCGCGCCCGGCGCGCTGTTGTCTACTCCGCTGCGTCACTTGCGTCGCGTGCCGCGTCATCGATGCGCTTCATGTTGTCGAGCAGTTTGAGCAGGTAATGCAGCGCATGCGTGACGTCGTTGACCGAGAAATCGGTGAGCACGTCTTCGTAATATGCATTGATCTTCGGCGTCGCCTTCTGCAGCCAGAGCTTTCGTCCCGAATCGCTGATGCGCACGAGCCGCGAGCGGCGGTCGCGGTCGTCCGCGGCCGTCGTCAGGTGACCGTCGCGTTCCATGCGGCTGATCAGCCCCGACAGGTTCTGCCGGCTCACCATCAGGTAGCGCGCCAGATCGCCCACGCTCATGCCGGCGCTGCCTTCGTCGCGCGACAACGCGCCGAGCACGGCCCATTGCTGTGTTGTCAGGCCTTCTTCTTCCACCGCGCGGCTGCCGGTTTTATGCAACATGTTGCTGCACTGATACAGCTTGAAGAAAAGCCGGTTGGCCAGATCCAGTTTCGTCTTGTCGATCTTCTGCTTCGTATTTCGCACGGGTTTTTCCTGGTGGTCGAGTCCTTGCCGTCTCATGCGGCACCTCCTACTATTACGTCAACATATTGACGTAAATGGCGACGGGCGACGGGGTGCGGCCGGCCGCAGCGCAATGGTACCTCTGAAGACGGGAGAAAGACGCATGATGCAAGGCCTGGCAGGCAAGACCGTCGTCGTGACGGGAGGCGGCGGAGGCATCGGCGGGGCGACGTGCCGTCGTTTCGCGCAGGAGGGCGCGCGAGTGGCGATTCTGGATCTTTCGCTCGCGGCCGCACAGCAGGTTCGCGACGACATCCGCGCGGCGGGCGGGACGGCCGACGCGATTCGCTGCGACATCACGAACCGCGCCGACGTGGACGCAGCGATCGCGGCTACCGAAAGCGAGTTGGGTCCGATCGACGTGCTCGTCAACAACGCGGGTTGGGATGTGTTCCGTCCGTTCGTGAAGACGGAGCCCGCGCAATGGGAGCGGCTCATTGCGATCAACCTGACGGGCGCGCTGCATCTGCATCACGCGGTGCTGCCGCGCATGGTGGAGCGCAAGCGCGGGCGCATCGTCAACATCGCGTCCGATGCGGCGCGCGTCGGTTCGTCGGGCGAGGCGGTCTATGCGGCGTGCAAGGGCGGTCTCGTCGCGCTGTCGAAGACGCTCGCGCGCGAGCATGCGCGTCACGGCATCACCGTGAACGTCGTGTGCCCGGGCCCGACGGATACGGCGCTGTTCGCCGGGTACAAGGACGGCGCGGGCGACCCCGACAAGCTGGTCGAAGCGTTCCGGCGCGCGATTCCGCTCGGCCGCATCGGTCAGCCGGCCGACCTGCCGGGCGCGATCGCATTCTTTGCGAGCGAAGACGCGGGCTACATCACCGGGCAGGTGCTGAGCGTGTCGGGCGGCCTGACGATGGTCGGCTGAGCCTGCTTTTTTTTTCATCGTCAGGAAGAGGCATGAACTACGAAGACATTCTCTACGAAGTCCGACACGGCGCGGCGTGGATCACGATCAACCGTCCGGACAAGATGAACGCATTTCGCGGCAAGACCTGCGACGAGCTGATCCACGCGATCACGCGCGCGGGCTACGCGCGCGACGTCGGCGTGATCGTGCTGGCCGGCGCGGGCGATCGCGCGTTCTGCACTGGCGGCGACCAGTCGGCGCATGAAGGCCAGTACGACGGCCGCGGAACGATCGGCTTGCCGGTCGAGGAGCTGCACAACGCGATCCGCGACGTGCCGAAGCCGGTGATCGCGCGCGTTCAGGGCTATGCGATCGGCGGCGGCAATGTGCTGTGCACGATCTGCGACTTCACGATCGCGTCGGAGAAGGCGCAGTTCGGACAGGTGGGTCCGAAGGTCGGCTCGGTCGATCCGGGGTTCGGCACCGCGTTCCTCGCGCGTGTGGTCGGCGAGAAAAGGGCGCGTGAAATCTGGTATCTGTGCCGCCGCTATCCGGCCTCCGAGGCGCTCGCGATGGGGCTCGTCAATGCGGTCGTCCCGCATGAAGCGCTCGACGCCGAAGTGCGGAAATGGTGCGACGAAATCATGGAGAAAAGCCCGACGGCGATCGCCATCGCCAAGCGCTCGTTCAACATGGACACCGCGCATCAGGCCGGTATCGCCGGCATGGGCATGTACGCGCTGAAGCTCTACTACGACACCGAAGAGTCGAAGGAAGGCGTGCGCGCGTTCCAGCAAAAACGCAAGCCCGAGTTCCGCAAGTACGCGAAGTGACAACGAGGCGCCGGGCGGCTCGCGTGCCGTCGCGGGCCGAACACTTTCAGGAAGCCGAACGAACGTGAATCCCTATCTCGACGAAGACTTGATGGCCCTGAGCGAGCACGCGCGCCGTTTCGCGCGGGAAGTCGTGGCACCCGGCTTTCTCGAACGCGACACGACGCGTGTGCTCGACCGCACGATCATGCGCGAGATGGGGCGCATGGGTTTCATCGCGCCCGAACTCCCCGAGCGGTTCGGCGGCCAGGGGCTTGGGTGCCTCGCGGCGGGCGTGATTCACGAGGAAATCGCACGCGCCGATCTGAGCCTCTCGTACGTCAACCTGCTCGCGTCGCTGAACGGCCAGATCGTCGCGCAGCACGCGCGGCCCGAGGTCGCGAAGCCGTGGCTCGAACGACTCGTGGCCGGCGACGCGCTGTTCGCAATCGCGCTGACCGAGCCGCGCGGCGGGTCGGATGCGGCGAATCTGCGTCTGAAGATGGAGCGCATCGGCAACGACTACGTGCTGAACGGCGAGAAGACGTCGATCTCGGCCGCCGATCAGGCCGACGCGGCCGTGGTGTTCGCGCGCACGGGCGATATCGGAGAGGGCGCGCACGGCGTCTCGGCGGTGCTCGTGCCGATGGATCTGCCGGGCATCACGCGTCAGCGCTTCGATTGCCATGGGCAGCGCGCGATCGGTCGCGGATCGATTTTCTTCGAGAACGTGCGCGTGAGCGCCGATCATCGGCTCGGCGACGAGGGAAAGGGTTTCGTGCAGGTCATGCAGGGATTCGATTTCTCGCGCGCGCTGATCGGCCTGCAGGTGCTGGCGGTCGCGCGCGCGAGCCTCGACGAAACGTGGGAATACGTCGCGCAGCGCGAAGCGTTCGGCAAGCCGCTGTCGGCATTCCAGGGCGTGTCGCATCCGCTCGCCGAGTACGAGACGCAAATCGAGGCCGCGCGCCTGCTGTGCCTGCAGACGCTGTGGCTCAAGGACCGCGACCTGCCGCACACGGATGCCGCCGCGATGTGCAAGTGGTGGGCGCCGAAGCTGGCGTACGACGCGATTCATCAGTGCCTGCTTTCGTTCGGTCACGGCGGCTATGACCGGGGGCCGATCGAACAGCGTCTGCGCGACGTGCTCGGCTTCCAGATCGGCGACGGCACCGCGCAGATCATGAAGACGATCGTCGCGCGCCGACGCGCCGGCCGCGACGCGGTGCCGGCCTGAACGAAGCGAAGCCGAGGAGACGACGCATGACGTTCGACCCCGTGCTGATCGGGCCGCGCCGCGCGGCAAGCGTCGCCGGCGGTTTCTGGCCGGACCGGACGATCAACGACGCACTGGACGACGCGCTCGCGCAATGCCCGGATCGCGTTGCGCTGACAGCCGTGTGCGCCGCGGACGGCTCGCGTGTGCAGTTCACGTGGCGGCAGGTCGCGCGGCTGGCGGACCGCATCGCGATCGGCCTCACGCGGCTCGGCGTGGCGCGCGGCGACGTCGTGTCGATGCAGTTGCCGAACGGCTGGCCGTTGACGCTGCTGTATCTGGCGTGTTCGCGCATCGGCGCGGTGGCCAATCCGCTGATGCCGATCTTCCGCGAGCGCGAGCTCGCGTTCATGCTCGCGCATGCGGGCAGCAAGGTGATGATCGTCCCGCAGCGATACCGCCAGTTCGATTACGCGCGGATGATGGACGGGCTGCGCGTGCGTCTGCCCGATCTTCAGCATGTGGTCGTGGTCGGCGCGGAACATCGCGGCGAGCCCGCGCCGCAAAGCTTCGAGGCGCTGCTTTGTACGCCGGCGTGGGAGGACGAGCCCGATGCGCGGCGCACGCTGGGCGCGCATCGTCCGGGTCCCGACGACGTCACGCAACTGCTGTACACGTCGGGCACGACCGGCGAGCCGAAAGGCACGATGCACACCGCCAATACGCTGATGTCGAACATCGTCGAGTACGCGCACGCGATGCGGTTGTCCGCCGACGACGTCGTGCTGATGGCTTCGCCGATGGCCCATCAGACCGGCTTCATGTACGGTCTGATGATGCCGGTGATGCTGCGCGCGCGGGCCGTGTTGCAGGACACATGGGATCCGGCGCTGGCGATACGCGTGATCAACGACGAGCGGGTGACGTTCACGATGGCGTCGACCGCGTTTCTGACCGACCTCGCCAACGCGGCAACCGGGCACGGGCACCCCGTGCCGAGCCTGCGCGCGTTCGTGTGCGCAGGGGCGCCGATTCCGGGACCGCTCGTCGAACGCGCACGCGCGGCGCTCGGCGCGAAAGTCGTGTCGGCATGGGGGATGACCGAGCTTGGCGCGGTCACGCTGACGCGACCCGACGACGATGACGAGCGCTCGTTCAACACCGACGGCCACCCGTTGCCCGGCGTCGAGCTGAAGGTGCTCGACCACGACGACCGGATCGCGCCCACCGGGGCCACGGGGCGGCTCTTCGTGCGCTCGTGTTCGGGCTTTGCGGGCTATCTGCATCGCCCGCATCTGAACGGCGTCGATGCGGACGGCTGGTTCGACACCGGCGACCTCGCGACGCTCGATGAACGTGGGTATCTGCGCATCGTGGGGCGCAGCAAGGACGTCATCATTCGCGGCGGCGAAAACATTCCGGTCGTCGAGATCGAGGCGTTGCTGTATCGCCATCCGGCGATCGCGCAGGTGGCGATCGTCGCGTATCCCGACGAGCGGCTCGGCGAACGGGCATGCGCGATGGTCGTCCCGAAACAAGGGGAAAGTCTCGACCTGCCTGCGCTCGTGGCGTTTCTGAAAGCGCGCCAGGTCACGCCGCAATACATACCCGAACGTCTCGTGCTGCTCGATGCGATGCCGACCACGCCGTCGGGCAAGGTGCAGAAATTCAGGCTGCGCGAGATCGCCAGCCGGTCGCAGTAGCAAGCCACAACAAGCCATAACGAACGGCAACGGCACGCCCGCGCGAATCGCCGCGCTACTTGTGATGCTTCTTCGGAATCTTCGCGCCCGACTTGCGCGCCTGATTCAACGAAATGGCGACGGCCTGCTTCTGCGACTTGCCGTGCTTCATTTCCGTCTTGATGTTCTCGGAAACCGTCTCTCTCGACTTTCCTCTCTTGAGTGGCATGATCGTCCTCCGTTCAGGGGTTCGCGATGCGCCGCGTGCGCACGCTTGCGCCTCGTAACCAAGCAACGACCGTTCCGGCTGCGTCGCGCGCCACCCGAAAAAGCAGGATGTCGGGCATTCGAGTACTGTGATGACCGTCACCCGACGACGCACGATCCAGCCCGAGCCGCCATGCAGCGCACTTACGAATACCGGGGCTTCACGCTCGACGTGAGCGTCGAGGCCGACTTCAAGGTGTCGAAGCCCGGCCATCCGGTTTCGGCTGTCGGCTATGTCGCGCTCGTGAAAATTCTTCACGGCGACGACCCGATCACTGCCATTACCCCGCTGCGTCTCGGCGATCTCGCCGGCCGCCCGTTCGCGTCGGATGCCGACGCGCTGATGGGCGGCTATTCGGCCGCGCGCAAGCTCGTCGACGATCTCTTTTCGGGCGACGCCGGCTAGTTCGACGGCGAGGTTGCCAATCGTCCGATAGCACGAACGCGCCGTGCGCTGATCGGGAGCGGAATATGCTGGCGCGTTTCTTCTTGCGGTGTCCGGCAACGATAGCGGGCGGCTCGTGCGCCGCCTCCTTCACTGCGCTCACTTTAAACCTGACAACCCGAGGTCAACGCCATGTCGACGGATTCTTCGCCTGGTAGCGTCATCAGGTGGATCACGCTGCTTTTCGCCGGATTGACCGGTCTGTATCTGCTGATCGGCGGGATATGGCTGACGGCGATCGGCGGCTCGGCGTATTACGTGATCGCGGGGATCGTGCTCATCGTGATTGCGCTGCTGATCTACCGGCGCAGCGGCGCCGCGCTCGCGCTGTATGCGCTGCTGCTGGTCGGCACGATCGCGTGGGCGGTGTGGGAACGCGGCTTCGATTTCTGGGCGCTCACGCCGCGCACCGACGTGCTCGTCATCTTCGGCATCTGGCTCGTGCTGCCGTTCGTGTCGCGCACGTTCAACACGTCCGGCCGCGGCGTCGTGCTCGCGCTGGCCGCGGGGCTCGTCGTCAACGTGGTCGTGCTCGTCTACGCGGCGTTCAACGATCCGCAGCAGATCAACGGCACGGTGACGGCGAGCGCCGCGGCGCCGGGCGCCGCGACCGCCGCCGGGGCGGGCGGCCCCGCCGCGGGCGACTGGCCGGCATACGGCCGCACGCAGGCGGGCACGCGCTATTCGCCGCTCGCGCAGATCACGCCGCAGAACGTGAAGAACCTGGCGGTCGCTTGGACGTTCCGCACCGGCGACAAGAAAGGCCCGAACGATCCGACTGAAATCACGAACGAGGTCACGCCGATCAAGGTCGGCGATTCGCTGTATCTGTGCTCGCCGCACCAGATCCTGTTCGCGCTCGACGCGGCAACCGGCGCGCTGAAATGGAAGTTCGATCCGGGCCTGAAGGCGGACCCGACGTTCCAGCACGTCACGTGTCGCGGCGTGTCGTATCACGAGACGGCCGCCGCGAAGGCGGCGGGGCCGCTCGCGCAGGCGTCGTCGCTGCCGCAATGCGCGCGGCGCGTGCTCTTGCCCGTGAACGACGGCCATCTGTACGCGCTCGATGCGCAAACGGGCCAGCGCTGCGCCGGCTTCGGCAACAACGGCGATCTCGACTTGCAGCATCTGGAGCCGGTCACGACGGCGGGGCAATACGAGCCGACGTCGCCGCCGATCATCACCGACCACGTGATCGTGATGGCCGGATCGGTGACCGACAATTATTCGACGCACGAGCCTTCCGGCGCGATCCGCGGCTTCGACGTCGAGACCGGCAAGCTGCTGTGGGTGTTCGATCCCGGCGCGGCCGACCCGAACGCGATTCCGGCCGACCAGCACAGCTTCACGCCGAACTCGCCGAACTCGTGGGCGCCGGCCGCGTACGACCCGAAGCTCGACATCGTGTATCTGCCGATGGGCGTCGAGACGCCCGACATCTGGGGCGGCAACCGCACGCCGAACATGGAGCGCTACGCAACCGGGCTGCTGGCGCTCAACGCGTCCACCGGCAAGCTCGTGTGGTTCTATCCGACCGTGCATCACGATCTGTGGGACATGGACCAGCCGTCGCAGCCGACGCTCGCCGACATCACCGACAGCAGCGGCAACGTGATCCCGGCGATCTACGCGCCCGCGAAGACCGGCAACATCTTCGTGCTCGACCGCCGCAACGGGAAGCTGATCGTGCCGGCGCCGGAAGAGCCGGTGCCGCAGGGCGCGGCGCCGGGCGATCACGTGTCGCCGACGCAGCCGTTCTCCCAGCTGACGTTTCGTCCGGCGAAGAACCTGACGGGCGCCGACATGTGGGGCGCGACGATGTACGACCAGCTGATGTGCCGCGTGCAGTTCCATCGCCTGCGCTATGAAGGACCGTTCACGCCGCCGTCGACGCAAGGCACGCTCGTGTTCCCGGGCAACCTCGGGATGTTCGAATGGGGCGGTCTCGCGATCGATACGGACCGGCAGATCGCGATTGCGAATCCGATCGCGCTGCCGTTCGTGTCGAGGCTGATTCCGCGCGGACCCGGCAATCCGATCGAGCCGCCGCAAGGCGCAAGCGGCGGCGGGACCGGCACGGAAGTCGGCATCCAGCCGCAGTACGGCGTGCCGTATGGCGTGACGCTCAATCCGTTCATGTCGCCGCTCGGGCTGCCGTGCAAGCAGCCGGCGTGGGGCTATGTGGCGGCGCTCGACCTGAGGACGAACCAGATCGTCTGGAAAAAGCGCATCGGCACGTCGCGCGACAGCGCGCCGGTTCCGCTGCCGTTCAAGGTCGGCATGCCGATGCTCGGCGGTCCGATGACGACGGCGGGGCACGTGTTCTTCATCGGCGCGACGGCCGACAACTACCTCCGCGCGTACAGCACGGACACCGGCGAGGAATTGTGGCGCGCGCGTCTGCCGGCGGGCGGTCAGGCGACGCCGATGACCTACGAGGTGAACGGCAGGCAGTACGTGGTGATCGCGGCGGGCGGCCACGGGTCGTTCGGCACGAAGCTCGGCGATTACGTGATTGCGTATGCGTTGCCGGGCAATGCGCAGCAGTGACGGCATCGGTCGGCCGGCTGGCGTGATCGCGTCGTTCGTGCCGAAGCCGCCTCATCGCGACGACGTCGCGCCGCTGCGGGCCAATACGCGTCTTGCCCCCGCGCGGTGAGCGCGCGGCGGCGGCTGGCGACGCGCTTCGTTCGCCGCCTCAGCGCGATCGCTTTTTCTTCGCGACCGTCGCGCGACGGGCTTCCTTCGGTGGGCTCGCGTCGTCGCCGCCGTTCAGCTGACCGAGCCACGACAGCGCGTCCACATACGACAGAAAGTGCTGCAAATACGCGGGCGACTGCTCGCGCATCAGCGCCAGCGCGCGATGCACGAGGCTGCTCGAATTCAGCGGCCCCGCGTTCGTCGGCACCTGCTCGCGCGACTGGCGCAGCTGGATGTCGGTGCTCAGGCGCGACCATGTTTTTCTGAAGTCGTCGAGCATCGGTAACTCGGGCCACGCCGCGCGGTGCGGCGCCTGCGCGTGGCGCGCGATGTGCCCGGTGAGCGCGGCGAGCGCGCTCGACTGTGCTTCGCCGGGACGGCCGCTTGCGCGAGCCCGGGCATCGCCGGCGGCGGCCGCCTGAACCCGCTCGACATCCGCCGCATACGCGGCGATCAGCACCGCAAGCCGCTCGTCGAGCACGCGTCGCGCGGGGCCTTCGTGGCGCGCCGCGCGCCGCGCGAGCGCATCGAGCATCGAAAACCGCATCGGATCGACGCGATCCGCGCCGCTCGCCTGCCACGCGTCGAGCCACGCGCGCGCGTCGCGCCGCTCACCGGTCATGGCGCTCACCGTCCGCGACCGACGACTTCGGCACCGCCGCGATCTCGACGCGCCGGTTCTTCGCGCGGCCGGCGTCGTCCGCGTTCGAGCTGATCGGCTGTTCAGAGCCGAACGCGGCCGCGAATACCGACGCGGCCGGCACGCCCGCGTCGATGAACGCGCGCGTGACCGTCAGCGCGCGCTCGGCCGACAGTTCCCAGTTGTCCGCGAAGCGGCGGTTGCCGGCGCGCACCTGGCGGTCGTCGGCGAAGCCGCTGATCATCAGCGCCTCGTCATGCGTCTTCAGATACGCGGTGAGCGGCTCCGCGAGACTTTTCAGCAACTCGCGGCCCTCGGGCTGCAGCTGGTCCGAATTGAGCGCGAACAGCACGCTGCCGTTGATGCCGATCCGTCCGTTCACGAGCGTCACGCGCCCGGCCGCGAGCGGGCCGGCGAGCGCCTGTTCGAGCGTCTTGCGGCGCTGCGTCTCCCGTTGCCGCTCCTTGACCGCGTTGTCGAGCTGCGACGACAGCTCGATCTGCATCCCGATCACGCCGACGAGGATCAGCAAGAACGTGCCGAGCAGCACCGACATCAGGTCGCCGAATGCGGCCCACACCGGCGTCGCCGATTCGACGCCGTCGCCGTCGATCTCTTCGCTCATGCGACGGCGCCTCCGGCGCTCGCGCGCTGATCGGCGACCCGTTGCAGGTCTTCGATGATCTGCTTTTGCGACAGCACGCTGAGATCGACGACCTCTCGCGCCTGCGCGACGTAATACGCGAGTTGCTCGTCGCTGCGCGCGAGCGACTTGTCGAGCGCGGCTTCGATGCGCTGCAGGTGAGCGACCAACTGATCGTTCGATTCGCCGAAGCGCTGCACCGCTGCGCCGAACGCGTCGCCGAGGCTCGCGACCTCGACCGCGCTGCCGGCGATCTGCGCGGCGACGCCGTCGAGCGTGCGCGCGCCTTGTTCGATCCGGTCGCCGAAGCGGCTGCCGACGCGTTCGAGCAGATCGGCCGACGTCGCGACGAGCGCGTCGATCGCCGCGCGCTGGTCGGCGGACGCGTGATTGACCGCATCGAGCAGCGTGCCGAGCGTGTCGAGCAGACGGTTGCGCTCTTCCTGCATCGCGGTGTCGCGGACCATGCTGTCGGAGAGCTTCGCGCGCAGCTCGGCGATCACGTCGGCGGCGGCCTTCGGCGCGACGGACGCCGCGTCGACGAGCCGGCCGATCTCGGCAATCGTTTCGCTTGCGTGCGCACGGGTTTGCGCGGTGATGTTTTCGGCGGCGCCGGCGAGCGTGTCGCAGATCGCCTGTTGGCGCGCGGCGGCCTGTTCGCTCGTCTGTTGCCAGTCGTGGCGCAATGCGTCGGCTATCGTTGCGAGCGCATCGGTCCACGCGGCGAGCCGTTGCTGATCGCGCGACGCGAGTTCCGTTTGCAGCGCCGCGTGCGACTGATCGATCGAGCGGACGAGCGACGTCGCGTGCGCTTCGAGCGTTGCGGCGGCCGCTTCGAGCGCGACGCGGTTGTCGGTCGCGAGTCGTTCGCCCGACTGACGCTGCAGCGACAGCGCGTCGTCCCACGCATTCGACAGCCTGTCCGCAGCCGTCTCCACACGCGACGACACGCGCGCGACCAGCTCGTCCGAGCGCCGTCCGAACGTGTCGGCGAACTGATCGAGCGACGCACGCAGATGCTGGACCAGCGCGTCGTCCGCGTGGCGGTGCTGGTCGAGCGCGTCGCGCCACGTGTCGGCGACGGTGTTCGTCGTCGCCGCGAAGCCGCTCGACAGGCCGTCCAAATGCCGCTCCACGGACCGCGTGAGCGCGTCGTGCAGCGCGGCGCTCGCGTGGCGCGCGCTCTGCGCGACGCTGTCCTTGAGCGACAGTCCGACCGATGACGCGAGCCGCGCGTATTCCGTTTGCGCGTGCGCGAGAAACGCCTGCTGGCTCGCGAAGAGCCGCTCGTTCGCGGCAAAGCTTTGCTGTTCGAGCGCCGCGATCATCGCGTGCATCCGGTCGGCGAGCGCGGGCATCGCGTCGGCCTGACGCTGCATCAGGCGAAACGTCTCTTCGCGCTGATGCGCGTGCGACCAGGTTTTGAGCGTCGTAGCGATCGCCGCGTCGAGCGACAGCGCGGCGAGCGAGCGCTCGCGGCGATACAGCGCCGACACGAGCCCGAGCGCGGCGGACGTCGCCACGCCCGCGATCGACGTGCCGAACGCGAAGCCGAGCCCCTTGACCGGCGCGGCGAGCGACGCGCGCATCGTCGCCGGATCGACGGCGCTCTCCAGCGCGGCGCCGGTGCCGCGCAGCGTCACGAGCATTCCGAGCAGCGTGCCGAACATCCCGAGCAGCACGAGCAGGCCGACGAGGTACGGCGTCATGAGCGGCCCCGGCAGCGCGGCGCGCGTGCCTTCGATGCGCGTGCGCACCGGGCTCGCGAGGCTCGGATGCAGCTGATCGAGCCAGTCGGCGAGACGCGCGGGCGGCGTGGCGAGGTTCGCGAGCGCGCGCGACAGCGTCGACGTGGCGTCCCGATAGTGACGGAGTTCGAGCGCGCCGGCGACGTAGCACGCGCCGATCAGCAGCGTGACGGCCGACGCGAGCGGATTCGCGACGAGGTTGGCGAGCGCGACCCAGCCCACCACGGCGAGGCCGGCGACGAAAACGGGAAGATCAATGCGAAGTCTGGACATGACACCTTGGTTAGCGGGCGCGAAGGGCGGCGAGCAGCCCTTCGACCGGTTGAAACCGAACTTCGAGTTCGGCGAGCAGAACGCTCTCCATATCGTTGACGAACGTGCGCAGCCATGCGCCGGACGGCGCTGCGGCGGCGGCGGTGGTCGCGTCATCGTCGTCGGCCGTCGGTTGCGCGGCGCGGCGCAGACGCTCGAAGTGCGCACCGAGCAGCGTCGGGACGGACGCGAGGAGGCTCCGCTCGTGTGCGCCGAGCGAGCGCTCCATCACCGCGTCGACGGTCGCGAGCCGCGCCATGCCGGGCGAGGCGGCCGCGAGCATCACCCGCAGCCGCTGCCGCAGGTCGGCGATGTCGCTGTCCATCGTCTGCTGCATCGACTGATAGCGCTGACGGAAGTCCGCGTAGTCGGGCGGCGGCTCGGCGGGCGTCGCGTGGTGACGCGTCCGCGCGGCGGGGCCGCGCGTCGTCAGCGCGATCGAGCGCGCGAGCGACGCGCGCACGCGTTCGCCGAGCGCGTCGGCGTCGTTCGCGACGTTCGGGCTCGCGCCGCGTGCGCCGGCGTGCGGCGCGCTCGCGCTGTTTTTCAGCGCGGACGATAGCGTGATCGCATCGGTCCAGCCGAGCCAGTCGGCCAGCCGGTCGGACAGCGACTGGCGCGGCTCGGCAACTTCTGCCTGCGCGAGGCGCGCGAGCAGGCGAACCAGCGTCGGACCGCCCGCCGCCGTGCGCTGCGGGGTTTGCACCATACCTCAATCGACGAAAAAGGCAGGAGTTTACACTCCCGACGCCGGTCGGCCGCGTTGGGGCGCGCTGGCCGACGCGGATCGGCCCGCATGCGCAGCGAGAAATGATCGGGACTCCGACAGGAGAGGAAGCGGCTGCGACGACTGGCAGGGCGGGTGCTGCAAACGGTTGTGCGACGGAAGAGCCAGCAGAGATACGGCGACAGAACAGTCGTCCGTGCGGGTATCGAGAGGTGAGCGCTTACTGGCTCGGGCTGCGACTGCGGATCCGGCCGGTGACCGGATGCACCCGCCTCGCGAAGCCGA